>artificially_reared_1__coassemble_295_pt1 | contig 20616 bp, 16 predicted proteins | sample artificially_reared_1__metabat2_low_PE_002 | metagenome-assembled genome bin artificially_reared_1 | reverse complement strand
GTTTTGAATATATCTATTATGAATAGAATAAGTTTAATAGCATTTGGTTTATTTTTATCAGGTACGTTTATGACATCTTGTATACAAAAAACAGAAAATGAAGTAAGAAAAGCAGTTCCTGAAGCAATGGTCTCAAAAGACGATGTTTTTGCTGGAGTCAATCTTACTGTAAGTGAGGGTAAGCGGCTTATAGCTAAAGGAATTCTGGAAATGCCTTCGGTGAAAGAGAAATTGAATAAGGGAATGGTAATTGTTACCAAAGGAACAACCAATACTTATATTGCTGAGGAACTGCTGGGTAAGGGTATTGAACATGGCAGTTTCGTTATCGGTCATTTTGCTCCCGAAGGCAAGTCTCCTGTGAATGCAGACAAGAAACAGATACAGGAAGTAATTCTGAAGGATGGAAAGTTGCTGGATATAACATATGATGAGGCTTTGAAAATGCTTGAACCTGGTGACATAGTAATGAAAGGAGGTAACCTTTTGAATTATTCTATGAAACAGGCAGCAGTGTGTATAGGTGCTCCAAATGGTGGCACTACATATAAACTTCTTCCTTACGTAGGTGAAGGAAAGGCTGAACTTATAATTCCGATTGGTCTGGAGAAAGAAACTACTGCCAATTTAGAGGAACTTGAAAGTGCATTGAATGCCGGAAACGAAAGGTTGAACTCGGTTCCCAAACTTTACCTCTTCAGAACAGGTATGGTATTTACTGAAATAGAAGCTATACGCCAGTTTGCTGATGTAAAGGTATTTCCTTATGGGGTAGGAGGAGTAGCCGGAAGAGAAGGTGGAGTATCGCTGGTTGTATCTGGCAAAGAAGATGAAGTCAATAAAATCCTGGAAATAGTAGAAACTGTTCAGGGTGAATGTCCTTTCTGATTTTGTTGTAGTACTTAATATAGATGTTACTTGCACAAAATTGAAAGTTTTTTGTTTAGTAATGCAAGTGTCTTTTCATACTAATCTATATTTTTGTCCCGATAATATAATAACTAAATTAAATCTGATATGAAAAAAATATTGATAGTAGGTGGGATATTGGCTCCTGCTTTTGTTCAGTCTGAAGAAAGACCTAATATTATTTACATTATGACCGACCAACAGACAGCTACAGCTATGAGTTGTATGGGGAATAAGGATTTGTATACACCTAATATGGACCGTTTGGCTGAGGCCGGAGTAATGTTTCATAATGCCTATTGTTCTACTCCCCTGAGCGGACCTTCTAGAGCATCTATGTTTACAGGATGTTTTGCCCATGAGATATGTATGCCGAGTAATGGTGACCCTATGCCGGAAAATCTGAAGAAACAAAGTCTTGGTATACTGATGAGCAATGCCGGATATGAGTGCGTGTATGCCGGTAAATGGCACGTACATACATCTTCTATTCCTGACAAAGAATTCGGATTTAAGAATATTCATGACCATAATGACTTCGGACTGGCAGAGTCATGTGTAAAGTTTCTTGATTCAAAGCATGGTTCTCCTTTCTTTCTTGTAGCTTCATTCGATAATCCACACAATGTGTGTGAGTATGCCCGTCAGCAGAATCTTCCTTATGCAGAGACTCCTCAGGCGGATATTTCAGAATGTCCCGGACTTCCTCTTAATTATGAGCGTAATCCGTATGATGCAGATGTTATTAGGTATGAGAAAAGTCTTAACTTTGGTGCTTATCCTACTTCAAATTACACTCCAGACGATTGGCGTAGATATAGAAATGCTTATTTCCGTTTAGTGGAACATGTTGATGCAGAAATAGGTAAATTGGTTGATGCTATTGACCGTAACGGATTATGGAAAAATACGGTTATCATATTTACTAGCGATCATGGCGATGGAATGGGAGCACACCAGTGGAATCAAAAATCAGCTCTTTATGAAGAGGTTATAAACATTCCGATGATAGTGGTTCTTCCAGGAAAGAAAAATGCTGGAAAGGAATTGCCTCAGTTGGTAAACAATGGTGTGGATTTCTTTGCTTCCGTTTGTGAATGGGCAGGAGTTGATATGCCTGAAGGATTGCCGGGATGTTCGTACAAGAAACTGGTAGAGAATTGTGACGTAAAGGCTGAACATCAGGACTTTGTAGTAACAGAGACACTTTTCGATAAAGGTGGAAACACTAGAGGATGGGCTTTGAGAACAAAGGATTTTAAATATGTGATGTACGACAAAGGACGTTATCGCGAGCAATTGTTTGACATGAATGTCGACCGTGGAGAAATGCGTAATTTGGCAGTGGAAAAGAAATATGAAGCGGAACTAAACAGACACAGAACTTTGCTCAACGACTGGATGAAACAGCATAAAACAAGGCAGATACGTGCCGGCTTGAATCTGGTTCCAGGATTTTAGTGTATGTTTTAATCGATTTTTCATGAGAATATTATTTTTATTAATAGGCATTATCCTCCAGGCGGGGTATATGCACAGTCACATAAATATGATGATGAATTCCGTGAACTTGCTTCTAAAAACATGAAGTTGGTTTTTGAGGATTCTTTTAAAAAAGACTGGCAGAAGCAGTGGTTTAAGGATGGTGATATAGCAAAAGCAGTACACCGCAATGGTGGACTTGAAGTATATGCTGGTGATGAGGCTTATAATGATGCACATCACACTGTTTTGTGGACAAAGAAAGAGTTTGAAGGTAATATAATGATAGAATACGATTTTACAAGACTGGATTCGTCAAAGTATTATTTTGTGAATATCCTTTATATTCAGGCTACAGGTTCCGGTCATGGAGAGTATGCTGAGGATATTTCAAAATGGAACGATTTGCGTAAAGTCCCTGCAATGAGCACGTATTTCAGGAATATGAATACTTATCACATCAGTTATGCTGTTACAGGTGTTCCATCGGAGAACAAAGAGGAGTATATCAGAGGACGTAGATATATGCCTGGAAATAATCTTAACGGTACAGACTTGAAACCGGAATATTACAATACAGAACTTTTCAAGATAGGTGTAACATATCATATCAGGGTGATAAAATATGGTGATCAGCTGTATATGAATGTTGCAGGTGACGGAAAGGATAATACCTTTTATTTTGATGGTTCCTCGGCCCCGGCAATAACGAAAGGCAGGATAGGACTCAGACAGATGTACACCCGCAATTCGAGATATGCTAATTTCAAGGTGTACAGTATAAAATAAAAATAGAGTAAAAGATGATTTACTTGTGACTTAAAACGCTTTATCATTTAAATTTGAATGATAAAGCGTTTTGAATTATATGTAATTAACTTGTCATATACGAGATATTCAGCCCTCCATTTTTATCTATTTGATTTATCGGTTATGAACTTTTCAGTACGGAAAGTTATATAATATGCTGTGCATACTAATATTCCGGTAAGTATCCATGATGCCGGATATACCATCATTAAAACATCATATCCTCTCCATATTGGGGATATTCCATATACCCAGACAATGCGTAACAGACAGGTGCCGAAAACTGTCAGTACAGCAGGAGTCATGGATTTTCCCATACCACGCAGTGAAGAACCGGCTATTTCGTAACTGCTTGCAATGAATTGTGTTGCAAGAACAATATGCATACGTATGCCGCCGTAATGATGTACCATAGGCATATTGGAAAAGAAACCTAGGAAAAATTCATCCTGCCATGCAAAAAGCCAATTGAATGTTGCTGAAAAGGCCAGACTGGAGCACATGCAAATCCAGAAGATTCTGCGTACCCTATCTATTTTTCCTGCTCCATAGTTCTGGGCTATAAAACTGATGGCAGCTCCATTAAATCCCTGGATTATGAAATAGCAGTAATATTCAAAATTGAGTGCTGCGGATGAGCCTGCTATAGCATCTGCTCCATAACTGTTTATGGATGATTGTACCACTACATTTGAAATGGAAAATATCATACCTTGTATTCCTGCCGGTATTCCTATTTTTAGCATACGGCTCAATTCTACATTATGGATTTTCATCTTATTGAAATGCAACCTATATGGTTCTTTCTCTTTACGCAACAGTCTTATAATCAAAGTTGCACTTACTGCATTGGCTATCCCTGTAGCAACAGCTACACCTACTACTCCCATTTGGAAGTATATTACAAACAATAGGTTTAGTATGGTATTTATTATACCTGCAACAATAAGAATATACAGCGGACGTCGGGTATCTCCCATACTTCTCAGTATAGCTGCTCCAAAATTATATGTCATTATAAAGGGCATGCCCAAAAAGTATATGCGTAAGTAGTTTACGGCTTGCCCTAATACTTCTGGTGGAGTTCCCATCCATGTTAATATTGGTTTTGCTACAACTTGTCCAAGTAGTAACAAGAAAAATCCACTTATGATAGCCACATATTCTACTGTACTTATAGCCTTGCGTATGCTATTTTCATCATTCTGACCAATGTGATTTGAGATTATAGCGCAAGCACCCATAGAGACTCCCATAAACAGGTTTATAAGCAATCCTATAACCGGTGCATTACTTCCTACTGCGGCAAGTGCGTCGCTTCCTACGAAGTGTCCTACTACAGCCACATCAACTGAATTGAAAAGTTCCTGCAACAAACTGCTGGCTGCCAATGGCAGGGCAAACAGCAGTATTTTCTTGAACAACGGACCGTTAAGCATATCTATTTCATTGCTTCCGGTGTGTTTATTGCTGATACTGTTATCCATTTTTATTTACCTTAATCAAAAAACTCGGCAAAGTTACTGTAAAAATGGATACCTAATGTTTTTTGTTACAGAATTTATAAGTTAATGGTCATTATATCCTTTTTCGCATTCTCGTCTTAACTTTTCTGTGGAAATTAACAGCCTTGTGTACAGGATGACGGAAAGTTTCTTCGCGGTCGCGCCACAGTCTGTAACTCATTATTATAATCAGGAATATCGTTCCCTGTATACACACCCATCCGAACAGTTCTTTCAGACTGGTCAGTGTAGTCTGGGTTTTTATCAGATTATATAGCGTGTTCATAGGAATTCCTTCGGTCCATGCACGTACCTGGTCCATATTTCTGCTTATTGTGGCTATATTGTCCTGTTCAAGATATCTCATAGTTCTGTTCAGAAGAGCTGTTCCCAGTGGTGTTGCGATACTTGTTCTAATGAAACTCAGTACACACAATGCCTGGAAGAAGTGTTTGAACGGAACACTTACGGCTATATATATAGTGAGCGATATATACAGCATGCCATAACCTATACCACGGATGAAGTTTGGAAAGTAAAGACTTTCAATGTTCAGATTCGGGTGTATAAGAAAATACATGTAGTACTGATATGCCGTAAGCAGGCAGAAACCGATGAATATCAGCATCTTGAAACCTTTGCGTTGTATCACACGACGGTAGAACACTATACCAGAACCACATAATATACCGGCAAAGGCATACCAGTTCAGTGATATTGAATTTAGAGTGTCATACTTCAGAATAGAACTCATGAACAGAGCTTGCAGTACTGTAGATGTTGTGAGATATATGCATAGCACGAGAAACAACAGCAATATGATAGGGAACTTAGGATATGTGAACACATCTGGTTCCACATATGGCCGTTTCAGTGTTTGCATACGGTTGAAGTTAAGCAATACACAAACTACGGCAATCACAGCACAGGCACGAATCTCCGGACTGTCGAACCAGTCGTAGTATTCGCCATATATACAGATAAATACTACAGAGAACAGGAATGCCACCCACAGCGCCGCTCCCAGCCAGTCGATGTTGTACAGTGGAACAACCTTGCCCGGACGGAAATGTCTTGTAAAAAGAAATACACACAGCCATACCACACTGACCATAGCTATTACGAACCAGTGCATGTATCGCCAGTTGGCCCAGTCGGTAATGTGTGTAGCCACAAGTCCGGACAGCTGTATACTTTCAAGCACTATGATGTATATTACTGGATAGAAAGTAGAGAAATCGCCGGCAGGTGTGATAGTGAGTCGCATGTTTGAGAAACACTCGAATGTTCCCCACATACGGAAGAATCCAGATATGAAACATACCACAATCATCAGAGCAATATTGCTCGTATGCATAGTGATAAGGTTGCAGACTATCAGCACTGGACATACGGTGAGAAGTATGCTTCGGGTTGTAAATCTGAATTTCAGTCTGAAAAGGATAGGGAAGATGATGGTCATACCTATGAACGAGGCATAACCTGCCATAGATACATCTTCCTTGATATATCCTAACTCGCTCGACATTTGCATAGCCGTAGGGAGGAACACACCGCCGTTGAACTGAAATGCCAGTGCGAAAAAGAATGAGAAGAAGACGCATAGCGATGTTGGCAGATTCTCTTTATAGTATGCTATGCGTGGTCGTTTAACAGTAGCCATAACTTCTTGCTAAATTAGTTTTCCACTGTACATTCTACGTTCATTCCCGCACGGAGGCGTTCCAGATTTTCTTTTTTGTTTTCCGGTGTGAATTCTATTCTTATCGGTATTCTTTGTTCTACTTTTACGAAGTTTCCTGCCGAGTTGTCTTGAGGAATAATGGAATAGGCCGAGCCTGTGGCATCGGAGATAGAAGAAATTCTTCCTTCAAATCTTACGCCCGGAATGGCATCCACGCTGATATTTACCTTCTGGCCGATGTGCATGTTTGTAGTCTGAGTTTCCTTATAGTTGGCTATAACCCATTTTTCAGTGCCGTCTACCAGTGTCACAAGAGTCTGACCCTGTTGGACAAGTTCGCCCTCATGTATTTCCTTACGTCCTGTCACACCATCTGTTGTGGCAAGTATCACTGTATACGAAAGATTAAGTTTGGCAAGTTCAAGTGCAGCTTCTGCAAGTTTTATTGCAGCTTCGTTCTGTTCCAGACGTTGTGTCTGTTCCTGTTTTACGAGCGATGTAGACTGTTTCTGTCTGATAAGCTGTTCGTATCTTGCCTTTGTTGCTGCATAGTCGGTTCTTACGCGGTCGAACTGTTGTGGTGTTACAGCCTCTTCCTTTACCAGTTCCTGATAACGTTTGTAGTCTTTTTCGGCATTTTCCAGACGTATGCGCTGTTCGTCTATAGCAGCATCTGTCACAAGGATATTGTTCTGAGTAGTGTTGATAGTGGTGTACATGGCATTCTTTCCTACCAGTGCGTTATGATAATCAGCTTCGGCCTGTGCCACTTTCAGTCTGTATTCTATGTCTTCTATCACTACCAGTGTATCACCTTTCTTTACCTTTTGGTATTCTTCGAAATATATTTTCTTGATAAATCCCTGAACGCGTGTGTTCACCGGAGTTAGGTGCTGTTTCACCTGTGCATTGTCTGTATATTCATCGCTGCTTATTCTCAGGAAGCGTCCGCACACCCATGCTATGCCGGCTACAAGTATTATTAGAATGAAGAAATTGGGAATTGCTTTTTTTCTGTTACTCATGTCTGTCTATATTTATGTTGTTTCTAACTGTGGAAAATTGATTATAGTGTACCGGTAATTTTCTTGAGCAGTAAATACTGGTATATGATGTTTATACGGTCGTTTGCCAACTGGAGTTCTGTGTCAAGCTGAGTATTGCCGGCATCCAGCATATCGGTAATCAGCGACAATCCGTTCAGGTATCTCTGGCGAACGATATTGTAGTTTTCGTGTGCTAGCTGTACACTCTTCAGTCGTGTCTGCATTCGTGTGTATGCTTCGTCCAGTCCTATACATGCTTCGTGAACTGAATTTTCAAGTTCTTCTTCGGCATATTCCTTTTCTACTATCATCTTTTGTCTGTTGATTCGTGCATGTTTCATCTTTTTCTTACCCTTGAACAGTACATCGAGATTATAGCTTATTTCGATTCCGGCAAACCAGTATGCAAAGTTTATGTCCAATGGCGGAACCTCTACCATGATAGGACCTGTCATCTCGCCTGTGACAGCGAATCTGATGTCCGGAAGATATTCACCCTTGATGCTTTTTATTTTGTTTTCGCTCATCTTGATGTTAAGGTCTGCCTTTTTCATCATAGGGATTTCTTCCTTGTTGTTTAGCCAGAGTTCCTTACTTTTTGTTTCTATAGGAAGTTTAAGGAGACTTGCCGTGTCTGTTGCTATCTTGATATTAGGGTCCAGACCTATGGTGGAAGCCAGTTTATAGCTGATAACGTTTATTCTGTTTTTCACCGATGTAAGTCCTAGCTCCAGATTCTGCAGCTGCAGTTCGTAGCGTGTGATGTCGCTCTTCAGTGCCGTACCCTGTTTATAAGCAGCATGCATATCTTTTACCAGGAGTTTTGTCTGGCTGATATTGCTCTCGTATACAAATTTCTGGTTGCTCAGTTTGGATATTTCCAGATAGTATCCTGCAAGCAGGAAACGCAAGTCCTGTCTGTTCATTATCTCATCCTGCACGGATGATTCCTTTTCCAGTTTTTTCAGATTAATGTTGTTCTTGATTCTTCCTCCGGCATAAATAACTTGCGTAGCTTTAAGAATCAATGAGTTGCCGAAGTGTGGAAGTTCGCCTGTTTCCCAATTGCTGTAGTCGCGGTCGAATGTAACGCAGTCGCTTATGTATTGTGCCGTTGCTTTTGCTCCCACTGATGGCAGAAGGTCGTTTTTGGCTATCTCTATGGCTTTTTCTGCTTCGTCTGTCATCAATGAATGAATGTTGATGCTCTTGCTGTTTTCGTCTGCTAGTCTGAATACTTCGTCCAGCGTCAGCATCTGAGTTTGGGCCTGTAGGCATGGAATACATCCTGCAAACATTGCTGATAAAATAAATCCTTTTTTTGTCATCTTTTCCTTTTTACCTGTTATAATACCTATCGTAATGAAATGCTTCTCCAAGCAATCTAAAATATATAATATAGCCTTTACAGACATTTTTAATTTGAATGTGCAAAATTAATTTTTTAAATTTGTTCTGAATTTTCAAATTATGCAATAAGATTACCATTTTAAGCCAATTTTATATAGCATGAATCAGGAACAAGTTAATTATATAGATTTTTTGAACGGCTCGTCAGATTTTGATATTCTGATAAAGAAGACAGGATGGGAGGAGGTTTCGCTACATGCACATGTGCATAAGAAGTATCAGATAATATATACTTTGTCCGGTACTTTACATATTCAGATAGAGGATGATTCTTATTTTGTCCCTGAAAAGCATATAGCCTGGATACCTGATAATTTGGTTCATGAGATTAATAGCAATAACAGACAGGTTTCGCTTGTTATTTTTTATTTGTCTCCATGTTGGTTTCACGAAGATGTGCGTCCTTCTTCTTTTTGCATATACAACTCAAATTCTCTGATAGGGGAAAATCTGAGATTTCTGGCATCGGGTAGAAATATTATTAGTGTAGAAGATAATAAAGCGCTTTTCGATTTTGCCATAAGTTTTTTCAATCTTCTGCCTTCGCAGAGTTATAAAGTAGATTTTCTGTTGAGGACGATGTCAATCCCGAACGACCACAGACTTTATCCGGTGTTATGTTATATCCGTGAACATGCTTTCGAAAATCTGAAAATAGAGCAGGTAGCTGCAGAGTTTAATCTTTCTGTAAGAAATCTTAGTAGGTTATTACATAACTCTGGAATAAGGTATAGTTCATTTATAAACCGTCATAGGATAAACCGTGCCATAGAACTGTTTTCGGATGGTGGTAAAACAATGCAACAGATTGCATATGAGACAGGATTCAGCACACCGAATAATTTCAACCGTGTGTTCAAGCAGGTGACGGGAACTTCTCCAAGTCTGTATGAGAAGGGGGTTATTGACAATAAAAAATCAGCCATAGAACAATAAATGTTATATGGCTGACTGAATGTATATTTAAGAATTATCCGTGTTTCAATATCTGTTGGCTTATATTAAAGGCCAAGTTTTTTAGTGACAAATTCTTTGACAAATTCCACTGTACCGTCTATTCCAAGAACAGAAGAGTCTACGCAAAGATGATATGTTGCTGCAGCTCCCCATGTCTTGTAGCTGTAATAGTTATAGTACGACGAACGTTTCTTGTCTGCCTTTTCCATAAGTTCCTCTGCTTCCTCTGCTGAAATTTCAAGGGTAGACATCAGTCGTTCGATTCTTGCCTCAGGTGAAGAAGATATGAACACGTTTGCACATCTTGGATGGTCACGGAGTATATAGTCTGCACATCTTCCAACGAAAAGGCATGACTGCTTTTTTGCCAAATCTCTAATTACGTCACTTTGAATCTTGAACAGCGAATCGTTGCTCAAGTATGAGTTATATGGATATGCTCCTTCTGTAAGGAATGGAAATCTTGAACCGAACAATCCTCCTAAGATAGTTTTAGAAGCTTTCTCGTCTGCCTGTTCGAAGAACTCACGGCATAATCCGCTTTCTTTTGACGCCAGATTTATCAGTTCTTTGTCATAGAAAGCTATATTTAGTTCTTTTGCCAGTTTTTCGCCTATTTCTCTTCCGCCGCTACCCAGCTGACGTCCGAGGTTTATTACAAAATTATCTTTCATGGTGGTAAGATTTTAAATAGTCTTTCCACAAATATAATTCTTATGTATTAAAATTCAAAATGTATTTACATTTTTACTTATGCATTGTGCTTTTTGAATTTGTTGAACTGCTTGTAAAGCATTATAGCTGCCAGTACGCTAGCTGTCAGATCCGATATCGGCATACTTATCCATACTCCGTGCGAGCCGAAGAACAAAGGCAGGATGAACAGACACGGGATGAGTATAAGTACCTGACGGCTCAGTGACAGAATGATTGCCTTGCGTGCCATGCCTATGCTCTGGAAGAAGTTGGATGTAACCATCTGAAAGCCTATGATAGGGAAGAACATGACTACAATTCTCAATCCGTTTGCCGAAAGGTTTATCAGTGTTTCATCGGTGGTGAATGCAGACACAGCAAGTCTAGGTATAAACTCTCCGACAATAAATCCCGATGTGGTGATAATTGTGGCTGCTATAACCGTAAGCTTCATAACATGATTTACACGGTGGTATTGCTGAGCACCGAAGTTATAACCGGCTATAGGCTGCATGCCCTGATTAAGTCCCATCACAATCATTACGAACAGGAAAACAATTCTGTTTACTATACCAAATGCACCTATGGCAAGGTCGCCATCGTAGAGTTTCAGACCTTTGTTGATTAGAATAACGATGAAACATGATGCAAGGTTCATGAGGAACGGAGCCATACCGATACCTATTATATTGGATACCAGGTTTCCGTTAAGGCGATAGATGCCTTTCTTAAAGTGTAGGAGTTCACTCTTGTTTCTGAATATTTTTATAAGCCATATCAGTGATATTATCTGAGCCAATATGGTTGCTATGGCTGCTCCTTTGATACCCATGTCGAAACCGTAAATGAAAAGAGGGTCGAGTATGGTATTTATAACCACTGTCAGAATGGTTGCCAACATCGCTTTCTGCGGATGACCTGCTGAGCGGAGAACTGAATTCAATCCTAGATAAAGATGTGTAATGGCATTTCCCAACAGAATTATCACCATATAATCGCGTGCATAAGGAATTGTAGCTTCACTTGCTCCGAAGAAGTATAATATCGGATCAAGGAATATTAGGGTGATAATAGTAAACAATATACCCATGATGACGTTTAGCGAAACCACATTTCCTAATATGTGTTGTGCCGATGCATAATCCTTTTGTCCCAGTTTTACGGAAACAAGTGTTGATGCTCCGACACCTACAAGTGAGCCGAATGCAGCTGCAAGATTCATAAGAGGGAATGTTATGGCAAGGCCGGAAATAGCCATCGGACCTACACCGTGACCGATGAAGATACTGTCCACCATGTTATAGAGTGATGATGCAGTCATGGCAATAATTGCCGGTATGGCATATTGCATGAGAAGTTTACCGATAGGTTCGGTTCCAAGTTCAGTAGCAGTTACTTTTTGTGACATATTTTTTTGATATTTCTTTACAGCATGCAAAGTTAGGACTTTTTATCCTATATTGTAATAAGCTGGCATGCAGAATGAAGTTTAGTTCAGTTGTTTTTTTGATGCCGACATTAGTCGGCAGTGATGCTGACTGATGTCGGTAATGCTTCCCACTACAGTCAGCAGTGTTACTGACTATAGTCAGCACCAAGAAATGTGCTTTTGTAATATTACCAATAGTATGGACTGTAACCCTTTATACCTTCTACTCCAAAACTTATTGACGAACTTTCACCTATTTTGAAGTTTATCATCCCTCCTAGTTTGTCAGGCGAGAAGTTTGGTAACGGATAATAGAACGGAGAACGTTGAGGCATCAGTGATTTGTTGCCATATCCATAGAGAGTTATTTTGTCGTTAAGCTTGAATGCTGCAACTCCGGCTATTCCTATGTTTTTATAGTTAATGAATCCCCAGTCCATATTGGTGGCATAGAGTCCTGCTGCCACACTGAATCTGTTATTAATTGGTACAGCATACATGAATGCCGCATCCTGCCCGAATCCTACTCCTGATGGAGCATATTTTGACGGACTGAATGTGACGTGCATACCCAAAGATGCATTAAATCCTTTATGTAGTTCCCAGTTGGCATAACTATATGAAAACGGACTGATTCCGTACATACTGAATGACGGATACATACCTGATTGCATAATAGGTGCCACAAGTGGTGTACTTAACGAGTCTTTGAACGTCATGGAGTGATTATCTTTGTAAGCCTCAGTAGCTGTTTCAAGTGATTTATTATGAACTGAATCGTTTACATTTACTGTCAACTCGTTAGCTTGAGCCATACTTATGACCGGTAGCAATATAAATAATATTACAGAATATAACGATTTCATGATTATGGATTTTATAGTTTAAATCCAAAGATAGGTATTATCTTATTATACTGTAATTTATATATTTGATTTTTAATGAAAATATGGCGGATTTTATTCTTTTTATGGATACAAAAAAAGCTGCCTTAAAAAAGACAGCTTTTTAATTTCTTTAAAATTGCAGATTATGCTTCAGCGCAAGGGATTACAGAAACATAGCTTCTGTTTTCACGACCCTTCTTGAAACATACTGTACCATCTACCAATGCGTAAAGAGTGTGATCGCTACCCATACCTACGTTGTTACCTGGGTTGTGAACTGTTCCTCTTTGACGAACAATGATGTTACCAGCCTTGCAAGCTGAACCACCGAATATCTTTACGCCTAATCTCTTGCTTTCTGATTCACGACCGTTCTTAGAACTACCTACACCTTTTTTATGTGCCATTTTCTTCTACGTTTTAATGATTAAGCAATAACTTGTTTGATTGTCAATTCAGTAAACTGCTGACGGTGACCGTTCAGTTTTCTGTAACCTTTTCTTCTCTTCTTGTGGAATACCAACACTTTGTCACCTTTTACAAGGCTAGACTTAACTTCGCAAACCACTTTTGCACCTTCTACAGTAGGAGCACCTACAGTTACAGTACCATTGTTGTCAACCAACAAAACTTTGTCAAATTCAACAGTTGCGCCGTTTTCAGCGTTCTGAATGTGGTGTACAAACAGTTTCTTGCCTTCTTCAGCTTTGAACTGCTGACCGTTAATTTCTACGATTACGTACATTTTATTATAATTATTAAACGGGTTTCTTCCGTAAGGTGGATTGATTCTTGCAATCACTTGTTTACCTCCACGGACTAAAATCGGCTGCAAAGATACTCTAAATACTTTATATAATCAATAATTTCTGAGTATTTTTTTGTATAAAGTATTGTTTTTCAGTAATAATCCTTTCTGATGTGTAGGCTAGAATAAAAAAATAGGGTATACCCGCATGAGCATACCCTATTCTGATATATTCTTTGTACTTATTTAGAAGTATAAGTAACGGTTGTCTACAACTTCTGCTTTCTGGTAAAGGTCGTTGATGAACTGTGTAGCAAATCTTGCATACATGTTTGTCAGAGTCGTCTCTTCTGATTTAACATCTAGTTTTTCACTACCGTTTTCTTTGCTCAATACCTGTACCATGTAAACACCTGCATTACCCTTAATCGGAGCGCTTGTTGCATTAACTGCAGTTTTGGAAGCTACTGCACCAATTACAGGTTCGCTACCTCTAGTAAGAGAAATATAGGCTGGAGCAGAGAATGTTACGTGCTTAACAGTATCGCTGACAGCGTTCTTTACAGCTTTAGCCTGATCGATAGAAGTGCAAGATTTCATATCGGCCATAATCAGTTCTGCTTTCTTGTCGCGGCGTATTTCGCTACGAAGCATATCTGCTACAGAGTTGATGTTGCGATATCCTACAGGATTGATTCTGTCAAGAGCAACCACCATTATGTGGTCGTTGTTTCCACATTCGTATAATGGAGAAACTTCACCTTCTTTAGCATCGAATATCCAACGGATAACTTCCTTAGTTGAAGGTACACCGCCAACATAATGTTCTGAAGAAGAGAAATCAGTACGTGGGATAACTGTATATCCGTATTCTTCAGCATTCTTTTCAAGTTCTTCTATTGTATTGCTCTGTGCAACGAACTGGCTGAACTTGTTATATGCATCGTTGTATGTATCGTTGCTGAATTCAACATTACGTTTGATGACAGCTACTTTGTATTTTTCCTGCATGCTCTTCTTGTTTGTAACCTGCAGAATAATGTTTGCTTGACCAAGATTCAGCTTAGCAACTTCGTTAACTGGCTGGCTTATAAGTGTCTTGATGAATGTCTCGTTTTCAGTGTTCAACTGTCCACCTTCCCAAGATGAAGCACTAATCCAGTTGGCTTCGCCTGTCTGACCATATACTTTAGCTATTTCTTCGAAGTTAGCTCCGCCCTTTATGGCATCATAAATACTGTCAGTAAGGGTTTTTGCCTTTTCGTTAGTGTCAGCATAAACCTGAATCTGACGGAATTGGATTGAGTCAGGAGCATTTACTTTTGCTATAATTTTGAAAGCATTGTATGAGTCGTCTGTTTGGCTATAGTATGGACCGAAAACTTCGTTCAGGCCAATAGAGTCAAGACGTGCTACTACGTCAGTAGGAAGAACTGATTTGTTTACAGGGATATCTGCATATGATACAGCTGAACCGGTTGAACGAACGAATGTTCCGTAGTCTGCTGTAGTATTGTTCAGTTGTTCGCTGTATTCTGTAACTTCGTCCAAAACAGCTTTTCTGTCAGCATCCGAAGGTAATACCTGTACGTCAACGAAACGGATATTACGTGTCTCAGCCAACTGCTTGAATTGTTCTTTTCTTTCGTTGTAAAGTTTTTTGATTTCATCATCAGATACTTTAACTAAAGAATCGTTTACAGATGAATATGGAACAGCTGCCATAAGCAAATCACTCTGTTCTGTACGTGCTTTGAATGCGTCTTCTGCAGAAACAGGGTTTGAGATAAGTGATTTAGCAATAAGATTTTGATATTTTTCAGCAAGAGCAGACTGTCTTAGTGTCTTTTCAACAAAGTTCCAGAAATTACCCATTGTCTGGTAGTATTCTACATACTGTGCAGGCATCTGGCTTGTGCTAAGGTTTGCATAATCAACAAGAAATTTCTTCAACATGTCCTTATCGAAAGCACCTGTTTGTGGGTTACGGAACGGAGTATTCATCAGCATAGGGTGAGTACCTTCGTCAATGATAGCCTCAATTTCGGCATCTGTAACTGTAAGTCCCAGAGCTTCTGCCTGTTCAGCAATAAGCTTGTTGTTTACATAAGATTGCCATACCTGGTCTTTAACACTTGCCAGCTGATTTTCATTAAGTGAAGCCAGTCCGTTTGTAAGTTTGATAACTTCAGTGTATTCATCAACCAGTTTTTGATAATCCTGAGCGGAGATTTTTTCTCCATTAATCTCTCCAATGTCTTGCCTTCCCTGATGTGGCTGGAATATTTTCCAAGCGTCACCTGCTATAAAAGCGAAGAGGGCAATACCGATAACAATGACCAATAATGGTCCTTTGCTTCTAATAGTTTGTAAAGTTGCCATTTAAAATTATTATTTTTTGTTTATTGTTTTTCTGTATTTAGCGCACGAAGATACGAAAAATGTTTTTGAGTTGCTATTTTCTGTAGAAAAAAATGCTTATTTCTGTATTTTCAGTTTCACCAATTCTATTTTTGTATTGGTAGCTTTGATAATATTGAACTGAAAATGGTCTATTACTATTTTCTCGTGCGGTTTAGGTATTCTCTGATATTCGTTAATTATCAGTCCTCCTAAGGTTTGATATTCATCACTTTCAGGTAGATCAAGATTGAATTTTTCGTTTATTTCTTCTATTTCCAATCTGCCGGATAGAATGTATTCGTTATCGCTCAGGGCCTTTGCTATGGTGTTCTTATTGTCATGTTCGTCTTCAATATCACCCAAAAGTTCTTCTACCAGGTCTTCTAAGGCAATTATTCCTGATGTTCCACCAAACTCGTCGACTACTACTGCAAGAGACTTTTTCTGCTGCATCAGAAGTTGCATGAGTTTATTGGCACTCATACTTTCCGGAACTACGGGAATTGATTTGATGTTACTTTCCCATTCGTCGTGTGTATTGAACATCTCTGATGAATGAATGTAACCTATAATATTATCAATATTATCTCTGAATACAATAATTTTACTCAATCCGCTGTCAATAAAGACCTTCATTATTTCTTCTTTCGGGGTTCCGGTTTCCACTGCAATAATCTCTGTTCTAGGTATCATGCAGTCTTTTACTTTAATACTAGAGAAATCAAGTGCATTGCGGAAAATTTGAATTTCAGGTTCTATTTCATTTTCTTTTATAGTATCATCAATGCTGCTTTCAATGAGATAGTCCAAATCTACTTTCGAAAAAGCCTTTTCGCTGTCTTCCTTTTTGATTTTTTTGCCAGCCAATCTTAAAATGGTTGTTGACATCAATGCGGAAAATTTGCTGATGGGGTATAACACTAGATAACACAGATAAGTTGGTATACAGAATAGCTTTAATGTGAAGTTTGGGTTTATTTTGAATAAAGTTTTTGGCATAAATTCTCCTGTGATGAGAATTATTAATGTAGAAATAATAGTTTGTGTAACAACCAGCAAGGCCTCGTTTGTAATTATACCTGCCAAAAGGTGTTGTTCTATTATTTCAGCCATCAGTATACCGTATATGACAAGTGCAATATTATTTCCTACCAACATTGTTGATATGAAATTATTGGGATTTTTGTAGAATACGGTCAGAATCTTGGTTGAGAAGTTATTGCTCTTCTCCATTTCGAATCTAAGCTTATTGGATGACACAAAGGCAATCTCCATTCCGGAAAAGAATGCAGAAAATGCCATTGTAATGATAAGTTCTATGATTATACCCATTTGTTTATAATAATAGTATTTAATAAGACAAATATGGTCTTACTATAAACCAACTATTTGTCTACGATAGATTTCGAGGTCGTTGAAGTATCTGCAGGAGCAGTATCTTCAACAGTAAAAATACCGGTAGGTGTAAATATCTCGTATTCTGTCATTTCTTGATTAGAGTCAAAGCCGTAGCCTGTCAGAATTTTATCCTCTTGCTCTATCCTTATGAATTTATCGGAATATATGCGTTCTTTGGCCTGATCCCAAAAAAGAAGTTCAGTGTCGAATTTGTCCCCCAGCTGATTTTGTATGTGTACGTTTCCTCTTAGTTCCCAGATTTCCTTTTTCTCATGGTAGTATGCTGTATCGGCTTTTATACTTGCATCTACTCTGAACAAGGAGTCGAACTTTTCCAGATACAGTCCTTTTTCGAAAGCCCAATAAGGTGGATCTTTCTTGGTAAATACTAGCCATTCATCTGTTACGATTTTATATCTTATCATTCCTGAATCCGATACATACGAGGTAACCCCTGTGGTATACATGTCAGGAAGTGAGTCTTTTTCGTCAATTGCGTCTGCCAGTTTTTTGTCTTTGCTGCCGCATGAAGGAAAAAAAAGAAACATAACAGTTGCCCATGCGGCAACTGTTATGCTTATAAAATATTTTGTTTTGAAAAAGATGTGTCTATATGACATATTTAATTATCTGATTGTTGTTGTTTCGCCAATCCATCCTCCGATAGTAACTGTATGGCCTTTACTTAAGCCAAGGAAGAACAGGTCTTCGTCTTTTGGAGTGTATGCAGAATATGTTCTGATAAGTTCGTTTGCTTTTTCTGCAACGCTTGGATCTACACTCTTAGCACGTTGAAGTTTATCAATAACAGCAAAGAAAGTACATTTGTTCAGAGCAGATTCATCACTCCAGTTAGGACTTGAAGCATACATCTGTGCTATAAGTATATAAGCATCACCGTAGTTGTTATTGAAAGAGATAGCTTTGTTGCAATACTGTTTAGCACGGCTCAACTGCTTTTTGCTGAAAAGAATAACTCCTGCATTGTAGCAGTATTCTGCTTTTTTCAATGGGTCCTGTTCCAGTTCGATTGCCTGGTCGAAATATCCTATACTCTTGTCCAAGTCACCTTTTTTGTAGTACATGTAACCACATCCGGCAGCTGTTGCAGCTGTTGGTTCGATTGCATGTGCAGCTTCAGAAGCTTCAAAATATGCTTCTTCTTCAGTACATTTCAAAAGTTGCATAACAGAGATAACTTGTTTTAGATATTCTAGGTTGGTTTTGTTTTGTGCAACCTTAGGACCATAGATAGACTGCAGATTTTCGCATGATGCAGCACCACTGTTTATAAAGTATGCATCAACGTTATCTTTTGTCGTTTTTAGAAGATTTTTCATCTTTTCCTTTTTCTCTGCTTTATAAGCAGCATCGGCATAACCAGAAACTGTCAGATAGTCTTGTATGAACTGTTCTTTGTGAGTTTCGTCTGCCTTTAATTTGCGAGATGAGATATCCATCATGTCAAGGAACATGAAATAATCAGATTTGTCTTTTTCCATGCTAATACCTTGTTTTGCCCATTCATAAGCTTGGTTTATATCAAGGTTTTTTCCGGAAAATACAATATAATCATGAACTTTCATTCCTATGATTGAACCTTCAGTAGTTTTTGTTCTGACTAACTTGTTCAGTTTGTCAAGATACTTGATACGTTGGTCGTGTACGGCCATCAACTCATCAAGGTATGCTTTCTGTTGAGCTGCGTCTGTTGTACTCTGTATTAACCCACGAAGTATTTTTGCACCATTAGTATATGTACCAACCTGTGCAAATGGAGCTTCAGTGAATACTGCTTTCCAAGGAGTATATGCATCCTTGAAATTGTCTGTTTTAACGTATTCAGTATAAATACTGATGTTCTGAAGACAACGGATACTGTCTTCTCCATGTCCAAATCTAGAACCGTCTTCTACTCCTTTTTGAGCAAAAGTTGCTGCTGTACCTAATGTCATGGCACAAAGCATTGTAAACATCTTCATTCTCATCGTATATTAATTTAATTGTTTATTGTGTACTTATAAAATTAATTGACTCTCCATTTCATAAACCAAGGCTCATTCAGGGTAAGCCCTATTTTCAATACAAATCTGTTTTCAGACATCAGATTGTTGTTGCTTGGCGAAAGGTTTATGTATTGCCCTGTTATACTTAACATTGTTTTTCTTTGGAATAATGATAAAGGAAAGCCGAAACCAGCTCCGACTCCGATTTCCCTTGCTCCATCCGAATATGATGTCGCTTCACTATTATCTGGTATTTTGATGTATGGGGTGTTGTAATACACACCTGCTCTATAGGAGATTCTTTGCAAGAACTTACGACCGATTCGATTAGGTGTATACTCAAAACCGGCAGCTATCTTGTTTCGGTTGTTATACATTCCGGCTTTATTGGATAAATTGACTTTAGACCACTCCTGCATAGTATAGTCTACACAAACAGTCAGTTTGTTTTTATGTTGGTAGGATAGACCGATACCGTACGTAGATGGAATTCCATATCCGTCGTAAAAAGTATTGGATGTTGTTGATGTATATGTACTTCCATCGGTTACTTGTGTTCCTATACTTTCTGTAGAATTTAGATTGTGTCCAAGTCCATATGTCAGACCTAAAGTAATATTGTTGTCTTTGTTGATAGGTTGCGTATATTGTAAACCTAAATCAAGCTTGTAGCTTTTAACATTCAGGTTTCTAAAATTAATTGTATAATCACCACCATTGCTTAATGTAGCTGTAGTGGTATATTCATGCTTGCCATATAAATAGCCAATATTACCGCCAATTGAGAGATTTTCTAAGATTTTAAATCCTAATCCGGCAAAAACAACATTAGTACCACCATCTCCAAAATAAGTGTTTGTGACCGAAACACTATTACTGTTTGATGCATAGTCGCTAGTGCTGAAATTATATCCAATAGTAGAAAAAGGTGTAAAACCAATCACCATTCCTACTCTTGGATGTAAACGAAATTGCATTGCAAGATAGTCAAAACTTGAGTTTCTTGCATTTGAACTGATGTTGCCTTCTTTATAATTTGAACTTTTCATGCTGAAACCTATGTCAAACATGAAAGATAAGGAATCTACAGATGTATAAGATGCAGGATTCATTGTATTTATATGTCTGCTTGAGCGTAGGGCATTTCCTACTCCTCCCATAGCAGCATTGCTTGTAAAGACTTGATCCGACAAGTCTCCAAATCCAAATCTGGTATATGGTGAGTTAGTGCTGGATTGTGCAAAAG
>artificially_reared_1__coassemble_294_pt1 | contig 20709 bp, 10 predicted proteins | sample artificially_reared_1__metabat2_low_PE_002 | metagenome-assembled genome bin artificially_reared_1 | reverse complement strand
GTCTTGATATCAATCATCAGGCAGGAGCACAGTTGCTCGCAATGTGTGATATGATTTAATTATTATAACTAATTAGATCAATAAAGACTTCTTTATATATGAAAAAGTCTTTATTGGTCTAATTTTAATATTCATTCGTTTACTATCTTTATCTTTGATGTTAGATTCTAAAGTAATATTAATTGTTTATATAAAGACTATATACGTATGACTATAAAAAAAAATATTTGTTTATTATCAATATTATTGAATGTGTTCAATGTCTATCCGGAACATATAAACTATTATGAGATAAAGTCTCCGGATAAAGCCAAGGTAATTTATAATGGACATTTGAATTTGGGCGGAACATCAAAGGACAATAAGAAAATAGAGTTCAACAGTTTTTATATGTCTGTAGATAGTGTTCCTGTTATTCCAATAATGGGAGAGTTTCATTATTGCCGTTATCCTCATGAACAGTGGGAGGAGGCTATTCTTACAATGAAATCCGGAGGAATAACAGTGATTCCTACATACGTATTTTGGAATATTCATGAAGAAGAAGAAGGACATTTTGATTGGAGTGGCAATAAAGATCTTCGCAAGTTTATAAAACTTTGTCATAAGCATGATATGAAGGTAGTGGTTAGAATTGGTCCATTTTGTCATGGCGAAATTAGAAATGGAGGTCTTCCAGACTGGCTTTTCTCTCGTCCTATTGATGTCAGATCCAATGATCCTGATTATTTGAAATACGTGAAACGATTGTACTTTGAAATCTCTAAACAACTGAAGGGATTGTATTTCAAGGATGGAGGACCAATTATAGGTACACAGATTGAGAATGAGCATCAGCATTCTGCAGCTCCATGGGCAATATGTTATCCTGGAGAAAGGAAAGATCATACGTCTTCTTCATACGATAAGTCTATAACTAAAGTCGGTGTGAGTGTTCAAGACAGTAAAATATCTAAAGCTGAGTTAGGCGAAATACACATGCAGACTTTAAAAAAAATGGCTCAGGAGTCAGGTATAATAACTCCATTATATACTGTTACAGGATGGGGGAAAGCGGCGGTCCTAGGATACGATGCTATCCCTGTAACTGCTGCATATACATATCCTTTTTGGGCCAAGCCGTTTAAGTCGCCATTTTGTTTATTTAAAGATATACAGAAATATCCGGATTATTCTCCAGTGAGATATGAAACTGAAAAATATCCGTCATTTTGTGCAGAGATGGGAGTAGGTATTCAGATGATATATTCCAGTCGTCCGATAGTAAAAGCTGAAGCAGCAGAAGCTTTAATGATAAGGACTTTAGGAAGCGGTGCAAATGGTATAGGTTACTATATGTATCATGGTGGATCAACTCCATTATCAAGTGGTGGCATGTTTATGAGTGATGAACCTATGGGAGTTCCTAAAATATCATATGATTTTCAGGCACCAGTGGGTGAATTTGGACTGATAAAGGATTCATATAAATATCTTCGTACTATTCATTCTTTTGTACAAGATTTTGGAGATCGTTTGGCTGTAATGGAGACAGTTCTTCCTGAAGGTAATGATAAAATTACTCCGGATAATAGAGAACAACTGCGTTTTGCCGTAAGAATGAAAGATGATTCCGGTTTTATTTTTATGACTAATTTTCAGGATCACGATACAGCCAGAATTGATCAGGAAAATCTGGTTATTAAATTAAACTTGAAAAACGAGAATATTATGGTTCCATCAAAAGGAACATTTACATTAAAGAAGGATGAAAGTGCAATCTTCCCATTTAATTTTGATATGGATGAGGTGTTGTTGAAATATGCAACAGCACAGTTGTTGACCAAAATAGATACTGAAGGAGGTAGTCATTATTTCTTTTTTGCACCAGAAGGTATATCTCCCCAGTTCTTGTTTGATGAAAAAACAATAAAGAATAAAGATAAATATTATTCTCCTGAACCTGGAATAGATAGTACATTCGAACTGATAAACAACAAAGGTTCTAGAATAAAAATTACGACACTTACAAAAAAAGAAGCTTTAAATACTGTAAAACTGAATAATAAAATTATTATATCTGATTCACAGGTATTGTTGGATAAAGATAAACTCATTTTTTTGAATTTAGGAGATAATAAGTTTAAATATATCATTTATCCATCTGTAGATGGATTGAATTGGAAAGAAGCTTCGGTACCGTCAGTGGAACCTGATGTTTGTGTAAAAAGGAAAGGATGTAATTATGTTAGTGTTGATTTGAAACAGCTTAAGCCGCTTCCATATGTGAATGAATATTTTATGAATTTTGATTATGTAGGAGATGTGGCTATGGCTTCTATAGATGGAAAGATGGTTTTGGACCATTTCTATTACGGAAGTCCATGGATTATTGGCTTAAAACGTTTTTCCAAATCGTTGTCTAAATATAATATGGACTTTTATATCAGACCTTTGTATAAAAATGTTCCATTTTGGAATGATTTGCCTTTTAAAGTACAAAACTTGTTTAATGGTAATAATGTCTTGTGCGGTTTGGAGGATTTGAATATAATTCCTCAATATAAAATAGAACTTGACGTATATTGATTTTTAGAATAAGTATATATAAAAAATAATACTATGTTTATAAGTAATAAAATAAGAAACATTGTTGTTTTGGGAATATGCATGTGGGTAAATATACAAAGTGTATTCTCCGTTGATTCTAAAAATAATGTTTTTGAAATAAATCAGCCGGATTTTGAATTGAGTCCGTATACCGGAATGACCAGGAAACATTGGATGGATGCTGCATATTACTTGTTAGATGGTGCTTTCAGTTACATTCATAATCTGGATGATCCGATGAAATTTCCAAAACAGTTGGATAAAACATATCCACGTAATGAATCTGCTGTTGCAACAGAGAAATTGGAAGGATTATGCAGAACTCTTTTTGTTGCTGCTCCTTTGTTAAAAGAAAATCCTAACTTGAAGATAAACGGAATAGGCGTTGCCGATTATTATCGTCATCAGATAATAAGACTTACAGATCCTGCCAGTGATACTTATATAAAGCCTTATGTAAAAGGTGCCAGTCAGACACTTGTTGAATTAGGTGGATTGGCAATTTCTTTGGCTGTCATTCCTGAAATTATATGGCATCCTCTTTCACAAGAAAACAAGGATGCATTGGCAGAAACCATGTTGGGATATGCTCATGGTAAAACAATTGATTCCAATTGGCGTTTCTTTAATATCTTTATATTGAGCTTCTTCAAGGAACAGGGATATACCGTGAATGAAAAATATTTGATTGAGAATATAGAAAAGACGTTGGAGAAATATCGTGGTCAGGGTTGGTATAATGATTCACCTGCATACGATTATTATAGTATGTGGGCTTTCCAGACTTACGGACCTCTTTGGGCCGAACTTTTCGGGAAAAAATTATATCCGAAGTATGCTGAGGAGTATCTGACTAACCAATACGATTTGGTTGATAACTATCCGTATATGTTTAGTAAGGATGGTAAAATGAATATGTGGGGAAGAAGTATTTGTTATAGGTTTGCAGCAATATCACCGTTGCTGCTTCTTGTCGTGAATCCTAATAAAGATATTAATTGGGGATGGATGAGGCGTATTGCGTCTTCAACTTTGCTTCAGTTCCTTACATCTGAAGATTTTCTTGACGATAGGATTCCATGTATGGGATTCTATAAACCATTTGCTCCTGCTGTTCAGATATATAGTTGTAGAGGAAGTGTCTACTGGTGCGGAAAGGCTTTTCTGGGACTTTTATTTTCTAAGGACTCAGAATTTTGGAAATCTACAGAGAATAACGGGCCATGGGAAAAAGAGTTTAAGAAAGGTAATGTTTATAATAAATTTCAGCCGGGAACAAATCTGATGATAACAGATTATCCGGATTGTGGCGGTAGTGAAATGCGATCATGGTGTCATGAGAAGGTTGCCGATGACTGGCAAAAGTTTAGAAGCTCTGAAAATTATAATAAATTGGCATATCACACTGAATTTCCATGGATGGCAGATGGAGATAACGGTGAGATATCTATGAATTATGGTATTATAAATGAAAAACGCAAATGGGAAGTTTTGAGATTATATACTTTCAAAGATTTTAAGGATGGGGTTTATAGAAGAAATGTAGTTTTGGAAACCAATGATTCTGTTTTCTATCAGCTTGCTGATATACCACTTAATAATGGAGTCTTGAGGGTTGACAAAGTCTTTTCTCCTTTTGCTACCAAATTACGTTTGGGACATTATTCTTTACCGGAAACTACCAATAAATTTATTCACAACACTAGTAAAATAAAAGGTAAAGAAGTACATACTTTATCAAATGGTTCTCATAGCCTGGCAATGGTGAATTTATATGGATGGGATAAAATAGATGTTATTTATCCATTAGGTCTTCATCCTGTATCTGAACGTTGTGGACTTATTTTCGGAGAATCAGACATTGATGGTAGTAGTATTTTTGTAACTCTACAATTGTGGAAGAAAGGACCCGAGACATTTACCGAAAACGAACTTTCACAGGTGAAAACTATTAAAGTTTCAGAAAACAAACGTGAGGTTACAGTTATTTTGTCTGATAATTCAAAGAAAACAATTGTATTTGAGTAGATTGTGTTTTTTATTATAAATAAGCGTTTTATGGATATGAAAAAAAATATATTCTTATTTTTGAGTTTGGCTACTCTTTCTTGTGCAGAGCAAGGAGGTATATCGGATGATAAAATTAATCTAGCAGGCGATTGGCAGTTTACAACTGATAGTACCAAATGGAACGAAGAAATATCTCTTCCTGGGTCAATGACTTCCAATGGTTTAGGAAACGAAGTTACCGTTAATACTGATTGGACCGGTGGAATATTTGATTCTACATATTTCAGAAGTGATAAGTATGCCAAATATAGGGAAGATGGTAATGTAAAGGTTCCTTTCTGGCTTCAGCCTGTAAAATATTATAAAGGAGTGGCATGGTACAGAAAAACAATAGAAGTACCGGCTGATTGGAAAGATAAAGACCTGTCATTATTTTTGGAAAGATGTCATTGGGAAACACGTTTGTGGATTGATGACAAAGAGGTAGGTATGAGAAATGCTTTGGGAGCACCACATAAGTACGACTTGACTGATGTGCTTACACCTGGTAAGCATACTCTGACTTTACGTATTGACAACAGAATTAAAGATATAGATCCGGGAGAAAATTCACATAGTATATCTGATCATACGCAAGGTAATTGGAACGGAGTTGTTGGTGATATGTTTATAGAAATGAAACCAGCTTTGAATATTGCCCATGCAGAAATTTATCCTAATATCCAAAAGAAGTCTGTATTGGTGAAGACTGTATTAATGAACAGAGGAAATAATGGGGCTGACGTAGAGTTACAACTCAAAGTTGGAAAAAATATATCAAAGAAATCAGTTCGTCTGGTTCCTGGTTCTAATAATATAGAGACTGAATTGGAAATCAATGATGATATAAAATTATGGGATGAATTTTCACCAAATCTTTATGATTTGACTTTGTGCTTAAACGATAAACTGACAAATGAGAATCATACAATTACTGAGAAATTCGGTTTCCGTGACTTTAAATCTGTTGATGGAAAGTTAACGATAAACGGTAGACAGGTTTTTTTACGAGGAACTTTAGATTGTGCTGCTTTCCCTAAAACCGGTTATCCTCCAACTGATGTAGAGCCATGGAGAAAAATATTTAAAACATGTAAGAGCCACGGACTTAATCACATACGCTTCCATTCATGGTGTCCTCCTGAAGCTGCATTTACAGCTGCTGATGAAGTGGGTATGTATCTTGAAATAGAATGTTCATCATGGGCCAATCAGTCTACCACAATTGGGGATGGAGGACCATTGGATAAATTTATTATTCAGGAAAGTAAAGATATTGTAGCTGAATACGGTAATCATCCATCGTTCGTAATACTTATGTATGGTAATGAGCCTGCAGGCGAGGGAAGCAATGAATATCTTACTAATTTTGTTACAATGTGGAAGGAGGCAGACAATAGAAGATTGTATTGTTCAAGTGCAGGATGGCCTAATCTTCCTGTCAGTGATTTCTTGAATGATACCAATCCTAGAATACAGGCATGGGGACAGGAAATGAAAAGTATAATTAATGCAGAACCTCCACGTACAGATTATGACTGGTCTGATTATGTTAGCCGTTTCAGTCAACCTATGGTCAGCCATGAAATAGGACAATGGTGTGTATATCCTAATTTCAAGGAAATGAAGAAGTATGATGGAGTAATGAAACCATGTAATTTCGAGATATTTAAGGAAACGCTACAAGAAAATGGTATGGCTCATCTGGCTGACAGTTTTCTTATAGCATCTGGTAAATTACAAGCATTATGTTATAAGGCTGATATTGAAGCAGCTTTGAGAACTAAGAATTTTGCCGGTTTCCAGTTATTGGGCCTTTATGATTTTCCGGGTCAGGGAACAGCTTTAGTAGGTGTTTTGGATGCATTTTGGGAAGAGAAAGGATATATTTCTCCTGAAGAATATAGTAGATTCTGTAATAGTACAGTTCCTTTGGCAAGATTCCCTAAATTGATTTATGCCAATAATGAGGATGTTATTGTTGATTTGGAAATATCTCATTTTGGAGCAGAAAAATTACCGGTTAAATCCACTTCATGGACATTAAAATCTGTAGACGGAGAAATTATAGGTAGCGGAGAACTGAAACATGACGAAATCCCTGTTGGAAACTGCTTTAAATTGGGAAAAGTTCAGACTAGTTTGAAGAATATAAATAAACCTACTCAGTTGACATTCGAAGTTAAGACTGGTGATTATTCAAATTCATGGAATTTGTGGTGTTATCCTTCTGAAACTCCGACTTTATCTACCGAAAATGAAATTCTTGTCTGTGATAAAGTTACAGATGAGGTAGTAAAAAAACTCAATGATGGTGGAAAAGTTTTACTTTCATTAAAGAAAGGTTCTTTGGCCGATGATATGGGAGGAAAGATTAAAATAGGTTTCTCAAGTATTTTCTGGAATACAGCCTGGACTTCAGGCCAGGGACCACATACTTTAGGTATCCTTTGTAATCCTGGTCACCCTGCTCTAAGTGAGTTCCCAACTGAGTTTTACAGTGACTATCAATGGTGGGATGCTATGAGTCATTCAAATGCTATAGAATATTCTAAAATAGCAGAAGAAGTAACTCCTATTGTTAGAGTTATTGATGACTGGTTTACTAATCGTCCTTTATCATTGATATTCGAGGTGAAAGTAGGAAATGGTAAACTTCTGGTTTCTGGTATAGATTTTTGGAATGATATGGATAAACGTCTTGAAGCACGTCAGTTGCTTTATAGCTTAAAAAAATATATGTGTGGAGATAATTTTAATCCAACTATTGAAGTTTCAATAGATAAAATCCGTCAATTATAGAATGAGGTATGTAGTATAAGAAACTATGAATTTTGATTTAATTATAAGAAAAAGAATAATACAATGAAAACAGTACTTTTAAGTGTTTTATTATTATTAAATGTACTATCTGTTTCAGCTGTTGGGGAAGCAGATAAAGTGAGAGATATAATAACTAAAGTTAATATTAAATGGCAGAACGAACATTCTCCTAACGTTAGATCTTTTTGGGATAATGCCGCATATCATACGGGTAATATGGAAGCATATTTTCTGACGGGTGATGAACGTTTTAGAGAATACTCAGAAGCATGGGCTATTCATAATGAATGGAAAGGCGCAAAAAGTAATGATCGTTTAAAATGGAAATATTCTTATGGTGAAACAGATGAATTTGTTTTGTTTGGCGATTATCAGATATGTTTCCAGACATATATAGATTTGTATAACATTAAACCGGAAGAATATAAGATACGTAGAGCCAGAGAGGTAATGGAATACCAGATGAGTACCTCAAATAATGATTATTGGTGGTGGAGTGATGGTCTTTATATGGTGATGCCTGTTATGACAAAACTATATAAAGTTACTAATAATAAACTGTATCTTGATAAATTATACGAGTACTTATTATATTCTGATAAAATTATGTTTGATAAGGATGAGAATCTTTATTATAGAGATGCAAAATATGTATATCCGAAACATAAAAGTATAAATGGCAAGAAAGACTTCTGGGCTAGAGGAGATGGATGGGTACTTGCTGGTTTGGCTAAGGTGTTGAAGGATTTGCCAAAGGATTATGTACATTATGAATTTTTCAGAAATAAGTTTGTAAAACTGGCTGAAGCAGTAGCTGCCATTCAGCAACCGGAAGGATATTGGACTAGAAGTATGATGGATCCTGAACATGCACCAGGTCCTGAGACAAGTGGAACAGCTTTCTTTACATATGGATTCTTGTGGGGAGTAAACAATGGTATTCTTGATAAGGGAATATATCTACCTGTAATAAATAAAGCTTGGAAATACCTTATTGAAACAGCTTTACAAGATGATGGTACGATTGGTTATGTTCAGCCTATTGGCGAGAAAGCCATTCCTGGACAGATAGTAAATGCAAAATCTACTGCTAATTTTGGTGTAGGTGCATTTTTGCTGGCTGCTTGTGAATACGTCCGTTTTCTTGAATCAAAATAACTGAATGCTAATAAGAATATATAAAGATAAGTCCAGAGTGATTGACACTTGATTAAGAGTTTGAACTAATATGGTAAATAAGAATATGTGTTAAAAAGTTATTACTTGTCAAGATACAGGCTTATCTGATTACCTTTGAAAAAATTAAAGGAGGAATATATTGTATACAGTAATTTTGAACCACAAATTGACTATAAAATTAAATTAAAGTTGAAATAATATATTTTCATGAAAACATGACATGAAATATATTCATACTGTATATCGTTCCATAAAAGAGCATTGATTTGTTTTTTTATGGAACGATATATTATTTATTTTGAGGAGTTTTTTCAATATCTTATTGTATTGTAAATAATAAAAAGACTATATTTGTTGGCTGAAAAACGGGGAAATCTTTTTTACTGCTATATTACGGTAATGCTAATCATGGTGATATAAACCTTTACATATGAAAAAACTATTTTGTCTATTATTGATTTTTGCAGCTACAGCTAAATGTGATGTTGTAGCCGATAATTGGATTGATTCAATTAGTAAGTATGGTATGGAAGTGCTTATGCCTGCCGAGAAATATAAATGGGATTGGGGACAGGCTACAATGCTGAATGCCATTGTACATCAGTACAGAGAATCACCCGAAAATAAAAAACAGGAATATTCTGAATATATAAAATCTGCAATAAATAATGTACAGAAAGATATAAACGGAAAACACCCAAATGCTGTGGCTTCAGGTCATGGTGTAGCTTTCCTTGCCGGTTTGAGTGAAGAAGACAGTATATTCTATAAACCATTGGCAGATAGAATTTTCGCAGATTATCTGCTGACACCTAGAACCAGCAGGGGAGGTGTTTCCCATAGAGTTGAGTCTGTAGAACTCTGGGATGATACTATATATATGTTGAGTATGTATTTCTTCGAGATGTATCGTCTTACGGGGGATAAAATTTATCTTGACCATTTTTTTCATCAGTATAATGTTCATAAAGAAGCTTTGGCCGATGAAGAGACTAATCTATGGGTACATGGCTGGGATGCCGACAATATAGACTATCAGGACAGATGCAGTATGAGAGAATGGTGGAAAATAACTCCAGAAAGAAAGAGCGAGGAATTTTGGGGAAGAGGAAACGGATGGATTTTTATGGCTTTGGCAGATGCCTTACGTACTTATCCAAAGAATTCTCCCGAGTGGACATACTTTGCTGTAGAACTTCAGAAAATGTGTAGAACTCTTCCTGCCTGTCAGGATGAAGAAACAGGATTATGGTATCAGTTGCCGTTAAGAAAGGGCGAAGAAGGTAATTTTCTTGAAAGTTCATGTACGGCAATGTTCGGCTATGCTATGTCTATAGGTATTTCCGAAGGTGTATTGTCTAGGGATGTTTATATGGATGTAGTGGAAAAAGCATATAAAGGGCTTAAGAAAAATGCTACAGTGAAAGAAGGAAAATATCTGGCTCCTTCCAGAGTATGTCTTGGTACATGTATTGGTGATAAGAACTATTATTTCAAAAGACAACAGGGAATAGGGGTTAATTATGCTGTTGGTGCATATATTATGTTTGGACTAGAATACGAAAAATTAAATAACTGATTTATCTATGAACAAATTCTTAAATCTATTATTTGGGGGGATAATGCTGACTTTTCCTTCAGAAACGCAGGCAAAGGATATCTATCACAAAGGTTGGATAGATTTCAACAAGAACGGTGTAAAGGATATTTATGAGGATCCTTCACAGCCTGTTGAAAAGAGAGTTGAAAACCTGTTGCAACAGATGAACATCAATGAAAAGACATGTCAGTTGGCAACACTCTATGGCTATGGACGAGTACTTAAAGACTCTCTTCCTACAGAAAACTGGAATAATGAAATATGGAAGGATGGTATAGCCAATATCGACGAAATGTTGAATGGTGTTGGTGGAAAGGCAAGACTGGTGGAACAGATGCTATATCCTTTCAGTAATCATGCCGAAGCCATCAATAAAATCCAGAAATGGTTTGTTGAAGAGACAAGGCTTGGTATTCCTGTTGATTTCAGTAATGAAGGTATTCATGGGCTTAATCATACCAAGGCAACTCCTTTGCCTGCTCCTATTGCTATAGGAAGTACATGGAATAAAGATCTTGTATATAAAGCAGGAGAGATAGTGGGACAGGAGGCTAAGGCTTTGGGATATACTAATGTTTATTCTCCTATTCTGGACGTGGTTCGTGACCAGAGATGGGGACGAACTCTGGAATGTTACGGCGAAGATCCTTATCTTGTTGCATCGTTGGGAATACAGATGGTTGATGGGATACAGTCGCAAGGAGTTGGTTCTACACTTAAACACTTTGCTGTTTATAGTGTTCCGAAAGGTGGAAGAGACGGTAATTGCAGAACAGACCCGCATGTTTCTCCAAGAGAGATGCATCAGATACATTTATATCCTTTCAAGAAAGTAATCAAGGAATCACATCCTATGGGAGTAATGAGCAGTTATAATGATTGGGATGGAGTGCCTGTAACTGCAAGCTATTATTTCCTTACTGAACTTTTGAGAGAGGAATATGGTTTCGACGGATATGTAGTGAGCGACAGTGAGGCTGTAGAGTATGTTCATACGAAACATCGTGTGGCAGAAACATACGATGAGGCTGTACGTCAGGTTCTTGAAGCCGGATTGAACGTAAGGACCCATTTCACTCAGCCTTCTGATTTTATTCAGCCTATCCGCCGTCTTCTTGAGGAAAAGAAAATATCTATGGCTACAATAGACAAACGTGTGGCTGAGGTGTTGAGTGTAAAATTCCGTCTCGGACTTTTTGACCATCCATATGTTGAGAAAGTTAAGGAATCCGATAAGGTAGGAGGGGTAGACCGTAATATGGATTTCGTAAAACAGATACAGCAACAGTCTTTGGTTCTTCTCAAAAATGACGGAAATCTTTTACCTCTTGACAAGAATAAGATAAAGAGAGTGTTTGTAACCGGTCCTCTTGCCGATGAAAGTAATTTCATGGAAAGCCGTTATGGTCCTAACAGACTGGAGAAAGTTACAGTACTGAAAGGTTTGCGTAACTACCTAAAAGGTATTGCGGAAGTGGATTATGCCAAAGGGTGTGATGTTATAAATAAAGGATGGCCTTCTACAGAAATCTTGTCTGAACCTCTTTCTGATTCAGAAAAGGCTGGTATTCAGAAGGCTGTTGATAAGGCAAAAAAATCTGATGTCATTATTGCTGTGTTAGGACAAGATGAGTGGAGAACAGGTGAAAGCCGTTCGCGTACTTCATTGGATCTTCCGGGTCGTCAGCAGGAATTGCTCGAAGCTTTGCATGCTACAGGAAAGCCTGTTGTACTGGTATTGATAAATGGACAGCCACTGACCATTAACTGGGCTGATAAACATATACCTTCGATTCTTGAAACATGGTTTCCAAGTTGTCAGGGGGGAACTGTAATTGCAGAAACATTGTTTGGTGATCATAATCCAGGTGGAAAACTGACAGTTACTTTCCCTAAGTCTATTGGTCAGATAGAATTAAACTTCCCTTTCAAACCGGGTTCACATGGTACTCAGCCACAATCGGGTCCTAATGGCTCTGGCTCTACGCGTGTACTGGGTGAGCTTTATCCATTTGGTCATGGACTCAGCTATACAAGTTTCAAGTATTCTGATATGAAGGTAACTCCACTCGAGCAGGCTACTCAGGGAAATTATACTATAACTTTCAATATCACAAATACCGGGAAACGTCAGGGAGATGAAATCGTTCAGCTTTATGTACGCGATAAGTATAGCAGTGTCGTTGCATACGATTCTGTTTTGCGTGGTTTCGAACGTGTTTCTTTAAATCCAGGCGAAACAAAACAGGTTACGTTTGAACTTAGTCCTGAGGACTTGCAGTTGCTTGACCGTAATATGCGATGGACAGTCGAACCTGGTGAGTTTGAGTTTATGATTGGTGCTTCAAGTAAAGATATAAAGTTGAGAAAGACAGTAAAGGCTATATGATATAAAAGTAATGGTGCAATCCGGTCATCCGGTTGCACCATTAAAACTAATGAGAAACTTGTCTAGTATTTAGTTTTTGTATTATTCTGCTGTAATTTCAATTACGTGGCTCTGAGTATGTGCGAATCCGAATACTTCTAATCCGACTTTCATCAGATAATCGCCTGAATAAACCTTGCCGTTTGACTTGAATGTTGATTTAGCGCCAGGCATAAGGTTGATTTCTTCCACTTTGTACATCTTGTTTGCATCAAGCCCCTGGATTTTCACATTCATCAGTTTTTCCTGATAGCGTGGGTGGATATCGTATGCAAACAATACTGCCTTGTTCTGATCCTTGCTGACATAGTTCACTGCCATGTGGTTTGATTCGTATGGTGAAACCAGACGGTACTGGTCGCCGTCCATGATTGCAGGGTTCAGTCTCTTCCAGTTGTTTACGGCAGTCTGGCAGTATTCCAGTTCGTCTGCACTCATTTCCTTAAGACCTATGTCGAAACCGAGTTTGCACATAGAAGCTACGTCTGTACGGAATTTCACTGAAGTATTCTTGTTCCAGCTTGTTACGTGTGCACACATAGCTTTTGCAGGGAAGAACTGTGAGAATCCCCACTGAATGTAAATACGTTCTATAGGGTCTGTATTGTCGCTGCACCAGAATTCAGTGAAATATTTCAGAGCTTCGTAGTCGCAACGTGCGCCACCACCTGAGCAAAGCATCATAGGAACGTTAGGATAGTTTTCGTTCACTCTCTTCATCACATTGTATACACCACGTACATGGTCGATATACATGTTGCCCTGTTTGTTCTTCAGATATGGAGAGTAGATGTTTGTGATAGGGCTGTTGCAGTCCCATTTGAAGAATGCTATTTCAGGATTTTCCTTCATCAGGTTTTCCACTACACTGTATACATAGTCCTGTACTTCAGGATTGCTCAGGTCGAGTACAAGCTGGTTACGGTAGTAGTACATCTTTCTGTTTTCATCGTGGATAGCCCATTCAGGATGTTTTTCGAATAGTTCGCTCTTAGGATTTACCATTTCAGGTTCAATCCATATACCGAATTTCACTCCTGCTTCTTTTGCTGCATCCACAAGTGCAGGAACACCTCCAGGCAATTTGCTGTGAGTAACTTCCCAGTCGCCAAGTCCTGCTTTGTCATCTTTACGAGGATATTTGTTGGCGAACCATCCATCATCAAGAAGGAACATATCTACACCAAGGTGTTTTGCTTCCTTCATCAGTTCTGCAAGGATTTCCTGATTGAAATTGAAACCAGTATTTTCCCAGTTGTTAAGCAGTGAAAGTCTGCTGCCTTTACCGTCTTTCAGGCTATAGTTTCTTGCCCAGTTGTGTAAGTTACGGCTTCCCTCTGATGTTCCGGTATAGCTCATCGTGAAGATGAATTCCGGTGTAGTGAACACTTCGTTCTTAGGAAGTTCGTAGTTTGATGCATATGGGTTGATTGCCGGTATTACTCGCAGATTGCCTACATTGTCTACTTCGAATGTAAAACGGAAGTTACCTGTCCATCCCAATGTTCCCATCAGTACATCTCCCTGATTTTCTGCTACAGGCTGGTCAAGTCCTATTTCGAAGAAAGGATGTGTATGCATTGCCGCACGGCTTCCAAGCTTTGTGTCGATTACTTTCTTTCCGAACTGTAGCTGCTGGCTGCTCATCTGTGCTTCTTTTGCCCAGTCGCTGCTGAATTCAGTCAGATAGTACGATGTACGGTTGAAGTATAACATTGTCGAAGCATAAGTGGAAAGAGTGATAGGTTTCTTTTCCTGGTGCTTGATTTCGCTCCATGTCTTTATTACGTTTTCTTCAGGATATGCCACATAGTGGAGAGTTACGTCTACTGGATATTTGTCATCGCGTAGATTGATTGTTGTCTGTGTTCCGCCTTCCACTTCTTTAGTAGACGAAGATACATAATATAAATATGTGGATGTCTTACCGTCATTGTGGGTGATTGCTATTGCCGGTTCATAGTATTCTTCGTTTCCCGAACCGCTGTACACTTCCCATCCGCGCTGGCTTACACTACCGTCCGAACCAGCATGTATGTCCCATTTGAAGTTATTTATATCTTCTTCGTGAAGAAGTTTTTCACCTAAATATGTCTGATACAGACGTCCGTTGTCTCCAACCTGAAGAATAAGGTCTGTCTGGTTTGTTGATATACGGAATACTTTGTTTTCCGCATTTACCTGAAATGCCGCACATACCAGTGCACTTGCGATAATTAACTTTTTCATGGTTCTAATATTGTTGGTTTATGATTTTAAAATTTTATACTTGCGCTGAATTCTACTGTGAACGGACGGAGATAAGTACCACTCATGTAGCATCCTGCATATTTTGAAGCTTCGTCTTTAGTGATAAGTTCCGAACCGTTGATAGTTCCTTTAGCTCCTTTCTGGTTCAGGAAGTTTACTACTGTTACGCCGAGGTCGAAGTTCTTGTTTACTGTCCAGTTTATACCTCCGAATGTTTCCCAGCGTCCGTTGAAGTAAAGAGCTTCCTGAAGGTTGGCGTATGTTTTTCCAAAGTAACGGAAACTTAGCCATAAACGCAAGTCTTTTGTTATGTTGTAGCTTGGGTCCAGCTCAACAAGAATCTGAGGGATTTCCTTTACAATCATATTGTTGGCATTTACTCCCATTTGTGAGCCGTCGCTGAATGTTACACTGGCGTTATAGTTCTTGTATACCGGTTTCTGATATGTGAACAGTGCGTGCAGATGGAAACCTTTGAATGGGTCTATTTCTGCCGATGTTGTCCATCCCAATGTCTGGATATCATATATAAGGAGTACTGTCTTTCCTTCGCTTGTTCCCGGTTTTGTCAGATTTTGCTGGTCAATATTGTTTGATTTTGCGATATACGTAACCATTGAAGTCAGGTCGAGCCAGCTGTTCTTGTAGAATAATCCTCCACGTACCAATGGAATGGTTACTCTTTTGTATTGTTCTTCAGTAGGACCTGTACCTGCGTATTCATTTATTCTTGGAAATCTTGTAGCAACAGTACCGTCGGCTGTAAGTCCGAATCCTTTAATCATATTATATGTCACTCTTGCTGTAGCGGCATAATTCAGTTTGTCTTTTGTAACGTTTGCCGGAGTGATGACTGTTCCGTCAGGAGCTGTATCGCCAATGTAGAAACCTGAGTAGCGTGGATGTGCAATCTGGTCGGCCGACATTCTGTAGTATTCCAGACGTCCACCGTAGAACAGGTTAAGTTTTGGATTTATCTGCCAGTCGTCAGTAAAATACAAAGCAAGTTTGTTTTCATATCCTTTTGTATATTCAGGGCTTAGTTCGTTGAATCCGCGGAAACGGCTGCCGTCGGTTGCTGTAAGTATTTCAGGATATTCCTGTACTGTACCTGTCCACTGCATTGATGATGAGTGGTAATCCAGATGATAGTACCATTCGTTCAGACCAAGATTCATTCTGTGGTTTCCGAATGTCTTTTCAAGTTCTGTCGTGAGGAGGATATTTCTTACTTTGCCAATATGAAGCCATGTACGTCGTCCTTCTATAAGTCCGCTGTAAGGAGTCCCGTCAGATAGTGTGTATCCGTCTTCTTCGGTTACTTCACTTATCGTACTACCTCCGAAGTCAACGTAGTTTGCTTCAGGTGCATTCATGAATTTGAAGTCTAGATTCCATTTCAGACCGTTGTCGAAAGTATAGTCTGTAAGCAATGTAACTTCGTGCGAACGGTTGTCGGCCATGTCTCTTAGGTTACATGTCTTCATCTTTCCGTCCATAATGTCCATATATTCGAATTCTCCGCTGGCAGGACCGTATGAAGCCAGTCCCGGTTCAAATCCAGGCAATTCTTTTATAGAACCGTCGCCCACATATATGAATGGCGCTGAGTTGAGCTGGTTCAGTGAGTTTCTGCTGTATGCATATTTGTAGAGAAGGCTGATTTTACCTTTATTGTCGTTGAAAAGTCTGGTCAGACCTGCACGGTAAATCTGTGTACGGTCGGCATATTCGTCGAACTTAACCTTGAATGTTCCTGGGTCGAATGTCTGATACATTGTACCAGAGTATCTCCATTTGTCTCCTATACCGCCTGTAACATTCATGTCGAACTGTTGTAGTCCGAAATGATTGGAACGGTAGTTTACTATACCTTTAAATTTTTTATCACCTATTTTGCTGAATGAGTTTACAGAGTAAGCTATATTTCCTGTCTTGATGGCAGATTCCGATGGAGTCATCAGTCCTACTTCGCCTAGGCTGGCATCGCTTCGCCAGTGGTATTGAAGTTTGTGTACTGCCGACGAGTATACTGCAGGCAGTCCGTTTTCATATACGTTTACATCTTCACTTGGAAGTCCTATCTGTATTTCGCGAGGTTTAGTAGCATCCGCTGCATTTAGCATTACGTTTCTTTCGCTGCCTTCTGCTTTCTTTGTAGATAGTGAATCCTGTTCAGAAATTCTGAAATCCGATTCATTTGCTTGCATTGTCATTGTAGGCAATATTGATGCAAGTGCCAAATAGGAAAAGATTTTCTTTTTCATGATAATTTGTTTAAGGATTAGATATGTTTATAGTGTTTAAGTTCACAATCGTAGCTTATGTTTTTCTCATGTCGCAAATGTATTTATGTTTTTTTCATATACCTTGTTCAAGTAGATGTCAAGTAGATTGCCGGTAGTTGATGTATATATATAATCATCAGATAATTAATGATTTAGTAAGGTGTAGTATATGTTGTAAAGTAGATTTTGGTTTATCGGAAACTTTGCTTATTTTTGTGTTCTACTCATCAATACATGATTGTTATGAAGAAATTTGCTTTGTTACTTTTGTTTATTATAGGTGCGTCATCCGCATTTGCTGCAGATGATATCGGGAAACTTTATTCCGAACTTGATGCTTTGCTTCTTAAGAGGGATGAGTTCTGTCGTGCCAAGGAAGCCAGAATAGACAGCATAAAAAGTTTGAAGAATGATGTGAATGGTTATTCCGGACTGTTCGGACTTTATAATGATGTGTTTCTTGAGTATTATACTTATAGGTCTGACTCTGCATTCTATTATCTGTCGCTGGCTGAAGAGATGGCGGTTAAATCATCGTTGGAGAAAAATATTGATAAGTGTAAGATAAATCGTTCATTGCTGCTTGCAACTACCGGATATTTTTCTCAGTCGCTTGATGTGTTGAATGAGATTGACAGGGATAAACTTGACTCCTCTCTTTTATTTGATTATTATTCGGCATACGAATGGGTGTATAGCGTATGGAGCGAGTACTCGGCTGAAGATGCATTTGCAGTTGACTTCAGAAATAAGGAAATGATTTATAATGATTCAATGTTACAGGTTTTGGAGCCTACTTCAAATGAGTATATGTATTGGAGTGGAGAGTTGAGTGCCAGGAAGGGAAATCAGTATGAGGCACAGAAGTTTTACGAAAAAGCTTTGGAAGGTCTGAAGGTTGATACAAGACTTTATGCTTGCGTTACCTGTGGATTGGCATTTGCCCATAAGAAACAGGGTAATATGAAGGACTATGAGAGGTGCCTTATAATGTCTGCCATTTCGGATATAACCTGTCCGTTGAAGGAGAATCTTTCTATGCAAGAGCTTGCAATGTTGCTGTATCAGAGTTCTGAGCCGGATTTGGCCAGAGCCAACAGATATATTAATTATTCGATGGAAGATGCAGTGTTCTATAATAATAGATTGAGGATGCTTGAGATAGCAAAGAAGTTTCCACCTATAGTAAACACATATCAGGATAAGTGGATTGAGAGGAATACTATACTCGTAAGGTCAATTTATTTCATAAGCTTTTTGAGTATTCTGCTTGTGCTTGCTATGCTGTATATCTTCAGACAGTTGAAATTGTTGAGAGTTCAAAGATCTATTGTGACCGATATGAATGTACAGCTTAAGGAACTGAACTCTGAGTTGCTGAAAACAAACCGTACACGCGAGGAGTATGTAAGTCTCTTTATCGAACTATGTGCTGCTTATATTGACAAATTGAATAAATATCAGGACCTGGTAAAGAGAAAAGTCAAGGCTAAGCAGGTTGATGATTTGCTGAAGATGGTGAATAGCAGTAAAATGTCGGATAGTGATGCGCGGCAGTTCTTTGTAAATTTCGATACAGCCTTTCTTACACTTTATCCAGATTTTGTTACTGAATTTAATAAACTTCTTAAAGATGGTGAGGAAATTATTCCAGGAAAAGGTGATATTCTTAATACCGAACTTAGAATTTTTGCTCTTGTAAGGTTGGGTATAAAGGATAGTTCAAGGATTGCTACCTTACTTTTCTATTCACCGCAAACCATATACAATTATCGTACTGCAGTTAAGAACAAGGCAAAGAATAGGGAAGATTTTGAAGAACAGGTAAAGAAACTTTGTACTATGGTGTGATTACTGTTAGTGTAAGGCGAATTCTTTATTTTCTTATTTTATTTTCTGTATTTTGTTGGTTTTTCTATTTATTTGCTATTTTTGCACTCAAAATAATAGCAAATGGATTTATCAGCAATAGTAAAATTCTTCAATGATTTCAGTTCGTTGGTTTGGGGATGGCCAATGATAATAATGCTTTTGGGTACACACCTTTTTCTTACTATAAGATTAAGATTCCCTCAGTTATATTTGTTCAAGGCTTTGAAACTGTCTTTCTCGAAAGAAGGTAATGCCGATGGTGATGTAAGTCAGTTCGGAGCATTGGCCACATCGCTGGCTGCAACTATAGGTACGGGAAATATCATCGGTGTGGCTACTGCTGTGGCATTAGGAGGTCCGGGAGCTGTATTCTGGTGCTGGCTCACAGGTGTGCTTGGCATGTCTACAAAGTACGCCGAAGGTCTTCTTGCCGTGAAATACAGAGTTAAGAATTCATATGGCGAGATGATTGGCGGGCCTATGTATGCCTTGGAAAAAGGCCTTGGCATGAAATGGCTTGGTGTACTGTTCTGTATCTTTACGGCTTTGGCGGCTTTTGGTATTGGTAATACGGTTCAGGCTAATTCTATATCACTTCTGTTAAATGAGTCATATAGCATTTCTCCGCATATTAGTGGATTGTGTATGAGTGTTCTTACTGCGCTTGTAGTAATTTTCGGTGTGAAAGGAATTGCAAAAGTTTGCACTGCTCTTGTTCCATTTATGGCTGTGATGTATGTGTTGGGATGTATTTATATCCTTATTGTCAATCATGCCTATTTGGGACAGGCTTTCAACTTGATATTCGAATCAGCTTTTTCTGCAAGGGCTGCAGGAAGTGGTTTTGTAGGTACCACAGTTATGATGGCTGCCCGGTATGGTATTGCCCGTGGTCTTTTCTCTAATGAGTCAGGTCTGGGTTCAGCGCCTATAGTTGCAGCAGCTGCTCAGACACGTAATCCGGTAAGGCAGGCTCTTGTATCGTCTACAGGAACTTTTTGGGATACGGTGGTGATTTGTGCTCTTACTGGTTTGGTGTTGGTAAGCAGTATATTGGCTTATCCGGATATAGACTATACCAGTGATGCTGCACTTACAAAGATGGCTTTTGCAAAGATTCCATATGTGGGGACACCGATTCTTTCATTTGGAATAGTGACGTTTGCTTTCAGTACAATCCTAGGATGGACATATTATTCGCAGAAAGCAGTTGAATATCTTGGAGGACGAAAAGTAATGCTTGCATATAGAATAGTGTGGATAATCATGATTTATGTAGGTTCGGTTATTAATCTTTCTCTTGTATGGAGTTTTGCCGACATTGTAAATGCATTGATGGCAGTGCCTAATCTTATTTCACTTTTGTTATTGTCAGGTGTGATAGTAAAGGAGACAAGAAAATATTTGTGGAATAACCGTCTTGACGATTATGATGATTCTCTTTCTTAAAAGATAGAGATAATTGTATTAACCGATAAATTCTGTAGATAATATCCAACGATTGTATATGTATATAATCACCGTCACACGTTCGTGTCACTGTCGTAACACTAGGGTGTCACTATAGTTGCACCCGGGTGTTACTATAGTCACACGAACGTGTGACTATAAAAATGTCTTATTTTTTTCTT
>artificially_reared_1__coassemble_292_pt1 | contig 21277 bp, 16 predicted proteins | sample artificially_reared_1__metabat2_low_PE_002 | metagenome-assembled genome bin artificially_reared_1 | reverse complement strand
GTGAATGTCGGTTTCAGAAAAGTAGAACTAAAAGGCAGTCAAGTATTAGTGAACGGACAGCCTGTTCTGATTAAAGGTGTTAACAGACATGATATGGATCCTGACTACGGTTACGTAGTTTCAAGAGAAAGAATGCTTCAGGATGTACGTATAATGAAAGAGAATAATATCAATGCAGTACGTACATGTCATTATCCTAACGATGTATATTTCTATGAACTTTGCGACAAGTACGGGCTGTATATGGTGGCCGAAGCAAACCTCGAATCTCATGGTATGGGATACGGCAGCAGTTCGCTTGCGAAACATGAGGAATATAAAACAGCTCATCTTGAAAGGAACCAGAGAAATGTTCAGCGTAATTTCAATCATCCAAGTATTATAATATGGTCGCTTGGAAATGAGGCTGGAGACGGTGTTAACTTTGAGGCTTGCTATAAATGGGTGAAGAATGAAGACCCAAGCCGTCCGGTACAATACGAACAGGCTAAGACGGGTGCGAATACAGATATATTCTGTCCTATGTATCTTAATCAGGCAGGATGTGAAAAGTATGCGAAGAGTGAATCTCCAGAGGACTATAAACCTCTGATACAGTGTGAATACTCGCATGCAATGGGAAATTCTTGCGGTGGATTCAAGGAATATTGGGATCTTGTAAGAAAATATCCTAAGTTCCAGGGTGGGTTTATCTGGGACTTCGTAGACCAGAGTCTGCATGGAACAGGCAAAAACGGGGAACAGATTTATCTATATGGTGGTGACTTCAATCCTTATGATGCAAGCGATAAGAACTTCTGTAACAACGGACTTGTAAATCCTGATAGAAATCCTAATCCTCATATGGATGAAGTGAAATATTATTATCAGAGTATTTGGGTTGAAGGAAATGATTTGGCAAAAGGTGAGATTTCAGTGTTCAATGAGTATTTCTTCAAGGATTTGTCTGATTATTACATGGAATGGAATATCACTGCTGATGGGGAAATCACAGAAAAAGGTATAGTAAAAGATATGAAAGTGAAACCACAGCAGAAAACAGCTGTTGTACTCGACTATGATATCGAAAGCATAGCTGATGAAAAGGAAGTTCTTCTAAATATATACTTCAAACAGAAACGTACAAAGAATCTGGTAAAAGCCGGACACGTATTGGCCAAGGCTCAGCTGTGCGTAAGAGAAGGTGCTAAACCTGAATTAGGCATAGAAAATGTAACACTTAATAATCAGGAAACAGAGTTGCCTAAGTTTGACACTTCGAACGCAAGACGTCTGAGGGTAAGAGGCAGCAGATTTGCAATCGACTTCAGTAAGCATAATGGCTTCCTTTGCCGTTACGATGTTGATGGTGTGACAATGATGAACGAAGAAGGAATGCTGACTCCAAACTTCTGGCGTGCCGGAACGGACAATGACTATGGGGGCAATGTTCATAAGATGTATGCCGTATGGCGTAACCCAGCGATAGTAAAGAAATCGCTTGATGCCGAAATGGAAAATGGAATGGTTAAGGTTACAGCCGTTTATGATATGCCGGATGTGAAAGCACAGCTTCAGATGACATATCTTATCAATAATGTTGGTGAGATTCTTGTAAGTCAGAAACTGACAGCGGACAAGGATGCTAAAGTGGCAAACATGTTCCGATTCGGTGTACAGATGCAGATGCCTTATGAAATGGATTACAGCACTTATTATGGTCGTGGTCCGGTAGAAAATTATGCAGACAGAAAATCATCGGCATTTATCGGTCTTTATAGACAGACAGCCGACGAACAGCCATACGCTTATTCCCGTCCGCAGGAAACAGGAACGAAAAGCGATATGCGCTGGTGGAAACAGACAGATATAGCAGGCAGGGGATTGATGATTGTAGCTGAAAAACCTTTCTATGCTTCAGCATTACATTATTCAATAGAGTCATTGGATGATGGAGAAGAAAAAGACCAAAGACATTTCAATGAAGTTCAAAAGGTGGATTATACCAATCTGTGTATTGATATGATGCATGCAGGTATAAGTGGTGCTGCAAGTTGGGGAGCGGATGCTGTGACTCTTCCTCAATATAGAATACCATATGCAGATTATGAATTCAGTTTTAAATTCATTCCTATGAAATAATAATATATCATTATAATTTTTCTTACCCCTAAAAGGTTTGTTTTCAGGCTAACAGATCTTTTAGGGGATTTTGTTTGATATAGATTTTTATAAGATGTTGTATGTTTTCAAGAATTTTATGTATGTTTGTATAAACTATTTGAAATGACTCATGGAAACAAAGAAAATAACAGTATCCGACGCAGATTTGCGTAAAGGGGCAGAGGAAGGTATGGATGCTTTTCTCAAGGTTTTCACTGACAAATATTTAGAAGTTACAGGAGGTGAAATCAATGCAGAAACAATGCCTTTATTGAACGGTTATCAGCATTCATTGTTGGGATATCATTTTTTTCGTGAAGAAGTGCTTGAAGGAGGGTTCGTACAGTTAATTCAGAATGGGTATGGACCTTACATTTTCGAAAATCCTTTTGCCAAAGCTATGCGTATGTTTGGTGCCAAGGATTTTGCGAAACTTCTTTATGATGCTAAGGCTATTTATGATGCCAACAAGGCTGATTTGCAAAAGGAACGTACTGATGAAGAGTTTATGGCAATGTACGAACAGTATGAAGCTTTCGATGATCTGGAAGAGCAATTCATGGATCTGGAAGAAATGGTGACTGCTACAATTGCTGAATATGTAGACGAGCATATTGATGATTTTGCAGCAATAGAATAATTTTTTTTGTAGCTTTGTGCAGTTTTATGCATAAAGCTACATTTTATATATATAGTTTATTAATTTTAAAGATAAAAAAGATATTTATGAAGAAAACAAAGTTGGCGGTTTTGTTTGCCGCATTGATGGTTATGTTGGGGTTGAGTTCTTGTTTGGGTGATCCTGATCCGTATTTTACAGGTACGGAAATAATGAAAGTAAAAGGATTTATGGGACTCTATAGTTTTGAAAGTGCCGGTAAATATACTGTAGAACCTACAAATGCAGAGGCTATTACAAGTGAAATAGATTCAGAATATGCTATCGTTACATATAAGTATGATTCTAGAACTTTAACGCAAGGTTCAAACAAAATTCAAGGGGAGATTCTGAAATTGCTTCCTATTAATGATTTTGGATTTACGTCTGGCGAGATGGAAACAAATGCTCCGATACACACAGTTGGTGCAACAGTTAACTTTTTTGACAAGACGAACGTATTCATAAATCTTACTTATTATTATAAGGATTCATCAAATACTACTGATTTGACAGCAGAATTGGATAAACATCAGTTTAACATTTATAAGCCTACAGCGGAAGAAGATGAGGACGTAAATGACAATACAATGGTCCTTTATCTGTATCATACAGTTGCCGATCCGGATATTAATAAGGAAAGAACAAGTGCAGGAACTGAAACACGTCATTTTAATTTGAGTTATGTATTGGGTGGTTCTGAACCTGAAAAGATAATTATTAAGTTCAAACAGTCATCTTATTCAACAATGGATGATGCAAGGGAAAGCGAAATACGAATTGAATATAAATCTATAATTGACCAGTATTTTGGTAATAACACAAGTCTATAATAAAAATAATATTTAATGTAGCGACGGGTGGCAAACTTTCAACTTTAAGTTTGCCACCCGTCAGTTTTTATTGAAGTATGCTTGTTTAAACCATATTATATTGGTAAAAATCATATCTGCAAACAGAACATATTCGTTCTTTTTTTATAAATTTGCAGTTCAAATCGTCTTTAACAGGCGAAAAACAAAGATTAAGGTATTAGTCTAAGAAAATCAATAGATTAGAAATTTAAAATTTAGGAAAATTGAATTACAAGGATTTGTTGTCTAGGACATTATTTATACTTTCTTCGCCATCAAAGGCTTGGGAGCAGATTTCTATAGAAGGTGAATCAAAATCGGTTCTCCCCAATTTTGTTTATCCTTTGATTGGTTTATGTGGTGTTAGCGAGTTTATAGGTACATTTTTCGGAAAAGAGTTTATTCCAGATGTATTTCAGGTCGCATTGACTCATTGTTGTGCTGTTGCAGTCGCATTGTTTGGAGGATTTTTTCTTTCCTCTTATTTGATAGACAAAATGCTGCAGAAGTGGTTCAGTACTACTTTGTCTAAAGACATGGTATCGGTATTTGTGGCATATTCCATGACAGTAAAATTTGTCCTTGACATTCTTAGTAGTCTGTTGTCTTTAAAACTTTTGCTTGTAATACTTCAGGTTTACACGCTGTTTGTTGTTTTTGAAGGCACTAGACGGTTTCTGAAAATTAGTGAGGATAAGGTTACGCTATTTACTCTGGTTGCTACTATAGTAATTTTGTTATGTCCATCGCTTATAGAATTTGTGTTTAATAAATTGTCTGTCACTCTTCGCTGACGAAGGGGGAAAGATTAAAAATAATGAGTTGATATGAAGAATCAGACCAATAACAATATAAATATAAAGAACAAACGTGCTTCGTTCGACTATGAATTTATAGATACATACACTGCCGGAATAGTGCTGACCGGAACAGAAATAAAGTCTATCAGACAAGGAAAGGCTAGCCTTGTGGATACATTCTGTTTCTTCTCCAAAGGTGAGCTGTGGGTAAAGAATATGCATATTGCCGAGTATTTCTATGGTTCGTATAATAACCATCTGGCACGACGCGACCGTAAGCTTTTGCTCAACAAAAAGGAACTTCGCAAGTTGCAGCGTGGAATACAGGAAACAGGATTTACTATTGTTCCTACACGTATGTTTATCAATGAACGAGGACTGGCAAAGGTGGTTATAGCACTAGCCAAAGGTAAGAAGCAATACGACAAGCGCGAAACATTAAAAGAGAAAGACGACAAGAGAATGATGGACCGTATGTTTAAGAGATAAACATAAAATATGCTGACAAAAACAATACAACAACTATTGGACGAGCGTATTCTGGTTCTTGATGGAGCCATGGGTACGATGATACAAAGATATGGACTTACAGAGGATGATTTTCGTGGAGACCGTTTTAAGGAACTACCGGGACAGCAGAAAGGTAATAATGACTTGCTTTGCCTTACGCGTCCTGATGTGATAGAGGAAATACACCGAAAATATTTGCTGGCTGGAGCCGATATCATAGAAACAAACAGTTTTAATGCCACTCCGGTATCTATGGCAGACTATCATGCTGAACATATCTGCCGTGAGATAAATATTGAGGCTGCACGCATAGCAAGAAAGGTAGCAGATGAGTTTACAGCCCTAAACCCTGATAAACCAAGGTTTGTGGCTGGCTCTGTGGGACCTACCAACAAGACATGTTCTATGAGTCCGGACGTGAACAATCCGGCATATCGTGCACTGACATTCGATGAACTTTGTTCTGCATATTGTATACAGATGGAGGCTTTGCTTGAAGGTGGGGTGGATGCTATACTTATAGAAACCATATTCGATACACTAAATGCCAAGGCTGCAATCATGGCTGCCGAGAAGTCAATGCAGAAAATAGGCAGAAAGGTTCCTATGATGCTTTCAGTAACAGTATCGGATATAGCCGGCAGAACTCTGTCTGGACAGACTCTTGATGCATTTCTGGCATCAGTACAACATTCTGACATACTTTCTGTAGGTCTTAACTGCTCGTTTGGTGCAAAACAGTTGAAACCGTTCCTTGAATCATTGGCAGCTAGAGCACCTTATTACATAAGCGCATATCCTAATGCAGGTTTACCGAACAGCCTGGGACAGTATGACCAAACTCCGGAGCAGATGGCGGAAGAGGTGAAAGAGTATATCAATGAGGGATTGGTAAACATTATCGGTGGATGTTGTGGTACTTCAGAAGAATATATAGCCAAGTATCAGGAATTGATAAAGGATGCAGTGCCTCATAAACCTGCACCTCGTCCGGAGTATATGTGGCTGTCTGGTCTTGAACTGATGGAACTTACTCCTGAAGTACGATTTGTCAATGTAGGCGAAAGATGTAATGTTGCCGGTTCTAGAAAGTTCTTACGATTGATAAATGAAAAGAAATACGATGAGGCTCTTTCCATTGCACGCAAGCAGGTGGAAGATGGTGCTTTGGTGATAGATGTCAATATGGATGATGGGCTGCTGGATGCAGCATCGGAAATGACTACTTTTCTGAATCTTCTGGCATCGGAACCAGAGATAGCACGTGTGCCTGTTATGATAGATTCATCAAAATGGGATGTTATCCTTGCAGGACTGAAATGTGTTCAGGGTAAGTGTGTGGTTAACTCCATTTCTCTGAAAGAAGGAGAAGATGTGTTTATTGAGCATGCACGTACAGTTAAGGCTTTCGGTGCTGCAGTCATAGTAATGGCTTTCGACGAACAGGGACAGGCAGATACATATGAACGTAAGATTTCAGTGTGCGAACGTGCATACCGTATTCTTACAGAAGTAGTTGGTTTCAATCCACACGATATAATATTCGACCCTAATGTACTTGCAGTTGCAACAGGTATCGAGGAACATAACAATTATGCTGTAGACTTTATACGTGCCACGGGCTGGATAAAGAAAAATCTTCCGGGAGCACATATCAGCGGTGGGGTTAGTAATCTTTCTTTCTCTTTCCGCGGCAACAATTATATCCGCGAGGCTATGCATGCAGTATTCCTTTATCATGCCATCCAACAGGGTATGGATATGGGTATCGTAAATCCAGCGGCATCCGTTCTCTATACAGATATTCCGGAAGATGTGCTTGAAAGGATAGAAGATGTAGTTCTCAACCGTCGTCCCGATGCTGCAGAAAGACTGATTGAAACAGCCGAGCGTCTGAAGGCCGAGAAGGAAGGGCAGACTGACGAACAGGCATCTTCGTCCAAGATAGCCTGGAGAGACGGTTCCTCTGTAGAGGATAGATTGAAGTATGCATTGGTGAAAGGTGTAAGTGACTTCCTTGAAGATGACTTGAATGAGGCTCTTGGAAAATATCCTAACGCCGTGAGCATTATCGAAGGTCCGCTGATGGATGGTATGAACCATGTTGGCGAACTTTTCGGTTCCGGCAAGATGTTCCTTCCGCAGGTAGTAAAGACAGCACGTACTATGAAGAAGGCAGTGGCTGTCCTACAACCATATATTGAGGCTGAAAAGAAGGACGGTGCGGCAAGTGCTGGGAAAGGTCTTCTGGCTACTGTGAAAGGTGATGTACACGACATTGGAAAGAATATAGTAGGTGTGGTAATGGCATGTAATAATTTTGAGATTATAGACCTTGGTGTCATGGTTCCTGCCGAAAAGATTATAGAAACCGCTGTCCGTGAGAAGGTTGACATTGTAGGGTTGAGCGGACTTATAACTCCTTCACTTGACGAAATGGTACATACTGTTTCGGAAATGGAACGTGCTGGGCTTGATATACCTGTCATAGTGGGAGGTGCTACTACATCCAAGCTTCATACTGCATTGAAGATTGTTCCTGCATATCATGCTCCGGTGGTTCATCTTAAGGATGCTTCGCAGAACGCTCCTGTTGCTGCCAGGCTACTTAATCTTGAGCAGAAAGAAGTATTTGTGAAAGAGCTTTATGATGAATATAAGGCGCTGACAGATGCCCATCAGGAAAAGAAAATCAATGTGGTTTCGCTTGATGAGGCTCGCGAAAACAGACTTAAACTTTGGGATTGATATTATATAATAAGGGCGGTTCGTTGTGGACCGCCCTTAATATTTATAGCATACTTATAAATTCATTAGCTTTCTCCAGAGTTTCCGGTTTTCCTATATCTATCAGTTTAATTTCCGGCTTGATACATGCTCCGAATTGTGCTTCATGACATGTTCCCAGATAGAAATCCATTATAGGAAATTTACCTTTATAGTTTTCTCCCATATATTTCATTATTGATGGCGAAACCACATGTATTCCACTGAAAGCATATTCAGAATATTCCGAAGAGTTATAAATGAAACCTTCCGGTTTTGTCTCACCACTGTTCTTGTTTATCCACCCGTATAGTCTGTCTTCCTTATTGAATATAAGATAGCGTGATGTATTTCTTTTGCTCACCATGAGTGTAGCATCATTACCTGAGCGGAGATGGAAGTCGTAAAGCGCTTTTAAATCTACATCCGAGAGGATGTCTACGTTGTGTATCAGCACAGGCTTGTCCGTAGGGAATAGTTCAAAGGCACGTTTTATTCCTCCACCGGTATCAAGAAGCATTTCCCTTTCATCGCTTATACGGATATTTACTCCGAAGTTATTGTTGGCCTGTAGGAAGTCAATAATCTGCTCCCCGAAATGATGGATATTTATAATGATGTTATCAAATCCGGATGATTTCAGTTTCATTATGACATGCTCCAGCATTGGTTTGCCTGCTACAGGTACAAGTGCTTTAGGCATTGTGTCTGTCAGTGGTTTGAGTCTTGTACCCAAACCGGCTGCAAAAATTATGGCTCTCATACTTCTTTATTGGTAGCTTCAAAAATCTGTTCTATATTCTGTTCGCGGTGACAAAGTTCTACTCTTACGCCGAACAGGTTGTGGATATGTTCTGCCGTATGTTGTGCCGAATAGACTGAACGGTGCTGCCCGCCTGTACAACCGAAACATATCATCAGACTGGTAAATCCTCTTTCAATATAACGTTTCACGTGTGCGTCTGTAAGTGCAAATACGTGAGTAAGGAATTCTGTTATCTCACCATCCTTTTCAAGGAAGTCTATAACCGGTTTGTCAAGCCCTGTCAGAGGCTTGTATTCATCGTATCTTCCAGGGTTGTGTACATATCTGCAGTCGAAAACATATCCTCCTCCATTGCCGGATGTATCTTCTGGAATACCTTTACGATAGGAGAAACTCATTACTTTTACTGTAAGCTGTTTGTCTGTATTCATTGTTTTAATGTTGTTATGTCGTTGATGTCCATTTGTGATAGCTGTATGAGCAGTTTACTCAAGTATGGATATTCGTTAAAATGGTCTTTAAATAGTGTTTGAAGATTATTCAGAGCATATGGAATGCTCTCTATGAAGTGTGTTTTGCGTTCGAATAGTCCGCGGAAACCGTAAGCACCGAGTACCTGCATAGTACGGAAAACAACGAAGTGATGTAATGTCTTTCTAAACTCTGCAGGATTGATATTTGTGAACTTGCTTGCCTCACTAATATACGTATCAATCATTTCCTTCCTTAAATCATTGTTGAAGTTGGCTTTAGCTTGCCATAGGAATGAGGCTACATCATAATATATAGGGCCTTTGCGCCCTCCCTGAAAATCGATGAAGTATGGTGCTCCGTCCTTGATTATAACATTTCGGCTCTGGAAATCGCGGTACATGAAGGTATCGGATGATGCTTTCAGCAGAATTTCTGTTATTTCCTCGAAATCGTCTTCCAAGGTACTCTCATTGAAACTGATGCCTGTAGCCTTAAGGAAACAATACTTGAAGTAGTTCAAATCCCACATAACTGTACGTCGGTTGAAATCCGATAACGGATAGCAAATACCGAAGTCCATACCCTCGGCTCCTTTGAACTGGATTGACGGTAGTAGGGATATACTTTTGCGTATAAGCTGTTTTTCGTAGTCGCAGAATTCTCCTGTTGTTCTGCCGTTTGATATGGCATTGAATAGGAGAGTGTCTCCAAGGTCTTCCTGAATATAGCAACTTTCATCGCCAGAAACTGCCAGAACTTCAGGAACAGGTATTCCTTTATTACGGAAATGACGAGCCATATATATGAAGGCACGGTTTTCTGCAATTGATTCTCCGCGTACGGCTATCAGACTACGGATTCCGCTCATACGGAAATACTGACGGTTAGAACCGGAACCGGTCAGCAACTCGATATTATCGTGCTGCTGACCGGTAACTTGTTTGTATAATGTACTTATAATTTCTGTATTCATGTCTGGAGTTGTATTCTTTGATTTCAAAAGTACAACTCTTTTTCGTTGAATGCAAGAAATATTCCTTATTTCACCTCTACAGTGAGTTTTTTGAGTTTACTCATATCTGACGTACCACCATAGTATACGGTATATTCTCCTTCAAGTGTTCTCATAGTGTTGTTCTGAGTGTCAAACCATTCGAAGTCTTCTTTTTCAAGAGTGATTTCTACTTTTTCAGTTTCTCCTTTTTCAATTTCCACTCTCTTGAAACCTCTCAGAGCATGTGAAGGCCCTTCCTTGTCTTTGTTGTATTTCAGATACACTTGTACCACTTCTTCACCATTCATATTGCCTGTGTTCTTTACAGGTATAGTGAGTTTGATTTCGTCATCCTCGTCAAGAGTGTTGCTGCTTACAGTGGCATTTCCATATTCAAATGTAGTATAGCTCAATCCATGACCGAAACAGAAAAGAGGTTTCTCCGTCATATATCTGTATGTACGTCCTTTCATTGAATAGTCTTCGAAATCAGGCAACTGTTCTACATTTTTATAGAAAGTGATTGGGAGTCGTCCGGCAGGATTGTACTTACCTGTGATTACGTCTGCCACAGCCTGACCACCAGCCTGTCCAGGATACCATGCCTGGATAATAGCGTCGCAGTTCTGTGATTCAGGAACGAGTCCCATTGCAGAACCGGAGAAGTTCACGTAAACAATTTTCTTTCCGGCTGCTTTCAGCTTCTTGATGAATTCTCTTTGTATATCAGGCAGTTCGATATTTGTTCTGTCGCCTCCCTTGAATCCCGGAATCTTGACAGACATCTCTTCACCTTCAAGGGAAGGAGATATACCTCCTGCAAATATAACAATGTCAGCATCTTTTACTGCATTTATACTTTTCTGTAGGTCAACAGGAACATAGTAACCCATATCGAAGTCGAGTGATGCAGCACGGTCATTACTATTGAATGTATATTCTATAGCTATATTGTATTCTTTTCCTGCTTTGGCTTTAAGGGTATACAGACTTTCATTGTTCTTGATAAATTTTCCTTCTCCAACCTTTTCACCGTTTATGTAAAGTTTGATTTGAGCATGAGCTGTGAAACAGAAGTCTATATCTGTATCTTTTTCCGGTTTCAAAACACTTTCATATTTGGCAGAGAAGTTCTGTATGTTTACTCCCGATGCAAAAGTAGTACCACCGGATGTTATGAAATGGAATGGTGTACTTACGTGGGTAACTGTTGCCGGTTCACCTTCCATTTCCGTATTGTTCCAATATGTAGCCTTGAAGCCTGGTTTGCCATCATTGCTGCACTGGCTGAAAGTACTGTGCAGGTATGTGCTGATAGTTCTGTCGCATCCCTGCTCATATATAAGTTTTTCCGGTTTTACGTAGTTTCTAAGACCTTCAAGTAAAGTTATAGTGTGTGATGGATGACCATTGTAGTTTCCCCACTGCATTATAGAGTCGTTTGCATTAGGGCCTACAAGAGCAATCTTTTCATTACCTTTTAGAGGTAGGATATTGTTTTTGTTCTGTAAAAGAACCATTGATTCTCTTGCCATCTTCAGAGCCAGTTCCTTGTGTTCCTTTGAATCGACAACCGAATATGGAATTTCATTCCATGGAGTATTTTCGTCCATTTCCCCTAATTCGAATCTTGCTTTCAGAAGTCTTTTTAGAGATACGTCAATGCGTTCTTCTGTGATAAGTCCTGCCTTGACAGCCTCAGGGAGTGATGAATAGTTTGGTCCGCACTCCAGATCGGTACCATTCGATACTGCATCGGCTATAGCATGATTCTTGTCCGGATGGGTTTCGTGATGACCTTTGCTCCAAAAGTCGTTTATTGCCCAGCAGTCTGATACCACAATACCGTCGAACCTCCATTCGTCACGCAGAATCTGGGTGAGAAGTCTGTTGCTGCCACAGCATGGCTCACCTTCGTAACGGTTGTATGCACACATCACTTCCTTGACGTCAGCCTCTTGTACCAGTTCTTTGAAAGCAGGAAGATAAGTTTCCCATAGGTCTCTAGGCGATATGTTTTCGGCATTATAGCTGTGTCTGTTCCATTCCGGACCGGAGTGTACGGCATAGTGTTTTGCGCAAGCATGTAGCTTGTCGTATTTGCTGTCGTCCGGACCTTGAAGACCTTTAACTACGGCAACTCCCATTCTTGATGTCAGGTAAGGGTCTTCACCATATGTTTCCTGTCCTCTTCCCCAACGTGGGTCTCTGAATATGTTTACATTCGGAGTCCACATTGTGAGTCCCTGATATCTTTTCAATCCCCCCGCCTTGCTGAATTCAGTAGATTTTGCTCTTGCCTCATCCGAAACAGATGTAAATACATCGTACAGAAGTTCGTCGTTGAATGATGCTGCCATACCTATAGACTGTGGGTATACTGTAGCTAAACCAGCCCTTGCCACTCCGTGAAGAGCCTCGTTCCACCAGTCATATGCTTTAATGCCGAGTCTTTCAATTGCCGGCGACTCGTTTTGCATCAATAAGGCTTTTTCTTCTAGAGTCAGTCTTTTCAATAAGTCTTCAGCCCTTTCTTCGGGAGATAATGATGGGTCTTGATAAGGAAATTTGTTTTCTTGTGCGCATGATGACGCCAATGCGCAGAAGATGCCTGTCTGTAATAAGATTTTAAAATTCATAATGGTTAATGTTGTTATACTTTTTTCATGGTTTTAATTACGGAAGTTTTTGTTCCGTAACAGATGCAAATATACTTGTATTGCCTGAAAATGCATATTCTTCATGTAACAAATACTTACGTGTATGTTTCATTTTGTACTATTTTGCTGTGCCTGGAAAGAAAATAAGGTTGCAAGACTTTATTTAGCCTTACAACCTTTCATTAAATTGATAGTATGTTCTTATTGATTTATTTTTTCTGCCAGGAATTGTCCTGTGTATGACGCACCGCATTTGGCAACTTCTTCTGGAGTTCCTGCTATTACTAGGTTTCCACCCTTGTCGCCACCTTCGGGACCTAGATCTATAACATAGTCTGCACATTTTATTACATCCATGTTATGCTCGATGATGACTATGGTATGTCCTCTTGCTATCAGCGAATCGAAAGCTTCGAGCAGTTTCTTTATGTCATGAAAGTGCAGACCTGTGGTAGGTTCGTCGAACACAAATATAGTAGGTTGCGATTTCTCTACACTGAGGAAATATGCCAGCTTCACTCTCTGGTTTTCTCCGCCTGAAAGGGTCGACGATGACTGTCCGAGCTTGATGTATCCTAGTCCTACTTCCTGTAGCGGTTGCAGTTTCTTTACAATCTTTTTTTGGTTATGTTCTGTAAAGAATTCTATCGCCTGGTTTACGGTCATTTCAAGTATGTCGTATATATTTTTCCCTTCGAATTTTACTTCAAGTACATCGCTTTTGAAACGTTTTCCGTGGCAAGATTCACATTCCAGTACAAGGTCGGCCATAAACTGCATTTCCACCGTTACCGTACCTTCACCCTTACATTCCTCGCATCGTCCGCCTTCGGTGTTGAAAGAAAAATAGCCGGCTGTATATCCCATCTGTTTTGACAGAGGTTGTTCTGCAAACAGTTTTCTGATTTCGTCGTACGCCTTGACATATGTCACAGGATTACTGCGTGATGACTTACCTATAGGGTTCTGGTCGACAAACTCTATGTCTTTAATCATCTTTATGTCTCCTTCCAGAGAAACGAATTCACCCGGACGTTCGCTAGCCTCGCTATATTCACGCTTCAGGGCTTTAAAGAATACGTCACGTACTAGGGTACTCTTTCCGGAACCGCTCACTCCGGTGACTACAGTCATTACATTGAGTGGAAACTTAACGTCAATGCCTTTCAGATTATTTTCTCTTGCACCTTTTATCTCTATATAATTGTTCCATGAACGGTGACTTAGTGGGAGAGGGATAGTCTCTTCGCCCAACAGATATTTCACGGTGTAGCTGTTGCTACCTTTCTGCAGGTCTTTCATATCACCATGATATACTACTTCGCCCCCAAGACGTCCGGCTTTTGGACCTATGTCAATAATATAGTCTGCCGCACGTATAATTTCCTCGTCGTGTTCCACCACAACAACTGTGTTGCCAAGCTGTTGGAGTTGTCGCAGTACCTTTATCAGTTTGTCTGTATCGCGGCTGTGAAGTCCTATACTCGGTTCGTCTAGTATATATAATGAACCAACCAGACTGCTACCAAGCGATGTGGCACCGCCTGACAGGGTATTGCTCAAACGGTTCAGCGTAAGATATCCAAGACCTACGTCCATCAGGAAATTCAGACGGTTGTTTATTTCATTAAGAAGTCTCTGCGCCACAAGAGTGTCGTGCTCGTTAAGCTGAAGAGTACGGAAGAATTCTTTCAACTCTGTTATAGGCATGTCTACCAGCTGGCAGATATTCTTTCCGCCTATTTTCACGTATGTAGCTTCTTTCTTTAGCCTGCCACCTTTGCAGGTAGGACAAGTGGTCTTGCCTCTATAGCGTGCCAGCATCACTCTGTACTGTATCTTGTACTGGTTCTCTTCAAGCATCTTGAAGAATGTGTCTATACATACTTTTTCACGCGGACCATGCCAAAGATAATCCTTCTGTTCTTCTGTAAGCTCATAATATGGTGCAAAAATCGGGAAATTATGTTTGGGTGCCTCACGCAGGAATTCCTGAAGCCATTCACCCATCTTCTCTCCTCGCCAGCACATCACAGCACCGTCGTATACACTCAGTGCTCTGTTTGGTATTACCAGATGTTCGTCTATGCCTATAATCTTACCGAAACCTTCGCATGTTGGACATGCTCCGATAGGGGAGTTAAACGAGAACATCTGGTCTGTTGGTTCTTCGAATTTAATGCCATCGGCTTCGAACTTAGTACTGAAACAGTGAAGTCTGGTTTCACCGTCAGGCAGATAGAAGCGCAACATGCATGTACCGTCGCCCTCGTACATGGCAGTTTCAGCCGAGTCTGTCAGTCGGCTTATCGAGTCCTTGTCGTCGCTACAACTCATACGGTCTATCAGAAGATACACCTTGTCGCTTTCATCATACTTATAGTCTTCTATTCTTACTATCTCACCATCAACTTCCAGACGTGTAAAACCTTGTTTCAGGTCCATATCCAGCTGCTCCTGATGCGTACGTCCGTCGCGTGGAAGCAGCAAGGTGAGTACTGTGTATTTTGTGCCTTTAGGATAGGATAGCATGCAGTTGACAATATCTTCCGGGCTATCCTTCTTTACTAGTTCGCCGCTGACAGGAGAATATGTCTTTCCCACTCTGGCATACAGTAGTCTGAGATATTCGTATATTTCGGTTGAAGTACCTACGGTAGAACGCGGATTACGGCTTACGACTTTCTGCTCAATGGCTATCGCAGGGGGAATGCCTTTAATGAAATCGCATTCCGGCTTTCCCATTCTTCCCAGGAACTGTCGGGCGTAAGAAGAAAGACTTTCTACATATCTTCTCTGACCTTCGGCATAAAGGGTGTCGAATGCCAATGAAGATTTACCGGAACCGGACAGACCGGTTATTACCACGAGTTTGTTGCGCGGTATATCAACGTCTATATTCTTAAGGTTATTTACCTTTGCGCCTTTTATTGAAATGTATTTGCTGTCGGACATTCTGTTTCGTATTTTTTAATATGCAAAGATAGGACATTCAGTCAGAATTTGGAAAATTAATGTATGAAATTAGATTTTTTCGTCTATTTTCCTCATCTTTGTAAATATCAAATATACCTAAAAGTAGGTATTGACAACTCTGATTTTTATATATTATTTTGCAACCGAATTAGAACTATGAACAATGTTTTGAATATGTATAGAACCAGAATCTACAAACCGACGGATAAAATGAGTGACCTGATTTGCGAAAATTACGCTCTTCTTCAGGTCTTGAGCCGATTTGGTATCTCTCTAGGGTTTGGAGATAAGAGTGTACGCGAGGTCTGTGAATTGAATAATGTGGATTGTAACACATTCTTGACTGTAGTGAACTTCCTTATTGAGGACAGTAACCGTATGGAGGAACACCTGGAAGGTATATCTGTTTCTTCACTTATGAATTATCTGAGAGAGGCGCATAGCTACTTTCTTGATTTCCAGTTGCCTACGATAAGAAAGAAACTGATTGAGGCTATAGGCGATTCGGAAGAGAAGGATGTGACATTCCTTATACTGCGTTTTTTCGACGCATATGTCGACGAAGTGAAGAAACATATGGAGCATGAGAATGAGAATGTGTTTACATACGTGGAACAGCTTCTGCGTGGCGAACATCCTCAGGGCTACAATATCAGTGTGTTTGCCAGCCATCATGAACATATAGATACCAAGCTAACCGAACTTAAGAATATAATTATAAAGTATTTCCCTGCAGGAGGGAACAACCGTTTGCTCAATGCGACCTTGTTCGATATCTTCAGTTGCGAGGAAGATTTGGCATCGCACAATAGGGTAGAGGACTTCCTGTTTGTGCCGGCAATAAAGAAATTGGAAAAGGAGGCAAAATGAAATCTCATGATATTATAAATATAGCAGTTGCCGAGACTTCCATGATAGTAAGAACAGGTCTGATATCTGTATTAAGACATCTTCCGGACTATAATGTGGAAACTCTTGAGGTGTCCTCTATGGAGGGGTTGCAGCTGTGTATGGAATCGCACAAACCTGACATATTGATAGTAAACCCTATGTTCGACGGATGGTTCAATGTGGAAGAATTCAAACGTCAGTATGAGATACAGGATGTGAAATTTATATCGTTGGTATGTACTGTAGTGGATGCAAATATGCTTAAAGGTTATGATGAGAGTATAAACCTGTTTGACGATATAGAAACACTTTCTGCCAAGCTTTCGGCCATGATACATGTAAATGAAGAAGAGGACAGCGATTCAGAGTCATTGAGCCAGAGAGAGAAAGAAATACTGGGATATGTGGTTAAGGGTATGACCAACAAGGAAATAGCCGAGAAACTTTACATATCAGTGCATACGGTCATAACTCACCGTAGAAATATAACTCGCAAGCTTCAGGTGCATTCTGCAGCCGGACTTACAATATATGCAATAGTGAATAAGTTAGTAGATATAAGCGAGGTAAAGATGAAACTTTAAGCTGAAAAATACCTATTTTTAGGTATTGCCTGAAATGGCGGAAGTGATTACCTTTGCAGTGTTAGTCATATAGAAATTACGTAAACCACAAAAGTAAAAAAGTTAGTTATTAGTTGGGTGTACCCTGCGAAGTGATTCGCGGGGTACACGCATTTTTAATAGTCAAGTTTTGCTTGAGTGTAAGAAACATAAAGAGTACTTTTGATTATATCTTTACTGTCTGTTACATTCTCTTCGTTTTGTGTTATTGATGTATGTGGCTGTTCATTCATGCTTTTGCTACCTGCTATCCATATGATATTCATAATGATGATACCAAGGATTGAAGTAACAACTGTTATTTTCTGTTCTATTTTTTTGCTTGAAATGTTCACCGTTTTTCTATTCATGTTGTTTTTCTTTAATTGTTGGTTTTGCTTTTATACTGCCTTTCTTCATCACTTGTATAGGATAAATGAAGCTTTTGCAATATTACTGCACCACAATCATAATTTTTTTTCAAAAAAAATCAGTTTACGTAAACAGTCTTGAAATATTTCTGAAAAATCTGTTTGGCATCTTCCAGTTGTTCAGGTGTATTGCATTCTACACCCTTGAGCTTATATTCCATATTCATGGCTTCGTATTTGTGTACACCCAGAGTATGGTATGGCAGTATTTCCACTCTTTCAATCTGTTTGTAATTCTTGAAATGCTCGCCCAGAGCTTCCATATCTTCTTTGAAAGCGCTGTATCCTTGAACCAGAACATATCGTAGCCAGAAAGGTTTCCCGTTCTCTTCAAGCCATGCCGCTGTTTTTAGTGTCTGTTCGTTACTACGTTCTGTCAGTACCTTATGTCTGTTCGGATTATACTCTTTCACATCAAGTAAAACAAGGTCTGCAAGTGAGAACAGTTCTTTGACATCTTCATTCCATATACTTCCATTTGTATCTATACATATATGTATTCCTGCATCTTTCAGCATCTTGAATAATGGAACTAGTGCCTTGGCCTGGAAAGTAGGTTCCCCACCGCTGAATGTGATTCCTCCTTTTTTACCGAAAAATGGCTTTTGGCTTATCGCCATTTTCAGTATTTCTTCCGGAGAAGTTTCCTTGCTTTCACCTTTCGCGTCTATTGTGTCAGGATTTGCACAGTACAGGCAACGGAAATTACATCCCTGAAGGAAAACCACAAGACGTATTCCTGGTCCGTCGTATGTGCCAAGTGATTCGTATGAATGTACTCTAATCATAATGAAATTGTATTTTGCAAATATGTCCGTATTCCTGATACCCTCAGAAAAGTTGTTTTCTTCTGCTGACTATAGTAGGCAGCATTGCTGACCATTGTCGGTAGCATTACTGACTATAGTCGGTAGTGATGCTGACACGTGTCGGCAGACAGAAATGTACGGATGTTTCTCTGCGAATCTGGATATCGGATAGAATTGCTTGTTTGTTAGTATGAGTATTGTATTCGGAAATATCAGAGTCTCCTTTTTAAAGGATAGTAAAATAGCAGAGACTTCCTGATGGTGGTCGGTAGCCTCTGCTTTAATATTACTGTCCGTCGTCAATCCTTGGTTTGCGGAGTGACGGATACGGGATTCAATTACATACGTTCGTGGAAACTGCGTGAGATAACTTCCAACTGATGTTCGCGGCTCAACTTGATGAAGTTAACAGCATAACCTGAAACGCGGATTGTAAGCTGTGGATACTTCTCAGGATGTTCCATAGCGTCTTCCAGCATTTCGCGGTTCAGAACGTTTACGTTCAGGTGGTGTGCACCTTTCACGAAATAACCGTCCATCATTGTAACCAGGTTCTCGATACGGTTTTCCATATCTACACCAAGTGATTTAGGAACGATAGAGAATGTGTTACTGATACCGTCCTGTGAGTCGCGGTAACGAAGTTTAGCTACAGAACTTAATGAAGCAACAGCACCGTTCTTGTCACGTCCGTGCATTGGGTTTGCACCTGGAGCGAAAGCAACACCTTTGGCACGACCGTCAGGAGTAGCGCCTGTCTTCTTTCCGTACATCACGTTTGAAGTAATAGTAAGGATAGAAAGTGTAGGCTTAGCGTTCTTGTAGATAGGAAGTTTCTTCAACTCTTCGTCGAAGTAGTAAATCAAGTCTACAGCCAAATGGTCTACGCGGTCGTCATCGTTACCGAAGCATGGGAATTCACCTTCTATTTCGAAACCTTCAGTAAGACCGATATCGTTGCGTTTAGCCTTAACCTTAGCGTATTTGATAGCAGAAAGTGAGTCAACAGCGATTGACATACCTGCCACACCGTATGCAAGATTAATCACGTGGTCAGTATCAACGAAAGCCATCTGAGCCTTTTCGTAGTAATACTTGTCGTGCATATAGTGGATGATGTTCATAGCTTCGTTGTATACACGAGCCATTTCCTTCAATACCTTCTTGTAGTTGGCAAGAACTTCTTCGAATTGAAGAACATCGCCGCTCAATACAGGGATGTCCTTAACCATCATTGTACCGGTGTTTTCACATCTACCACCGTTGATAGCAAGAAGAAGAGCTTTTGCAAGGTTACAACGTGCACCGAAGAACTGTATGTGGCGACCTATATCCTGATATGATACGCAGCATGCGATACCGTAGTCGTCAGAGTTACGTACTTCACGCATCAGTTCGTCATTTTCATACTGGATAGATGATGTATCGATAGAAACCTGAGCACAGAAGTTCTTGAATCCTTCTGGAAGTTCAGGGCTCCAAAGAACTGTCAAGTTTGGCTCTGGTGATGGGCCGAGGTTGTAAAGAGTCTGCAAGAAGCGGAATGAAGTCTTAGTAACCTTTGTACGTCCGTCGTTGAAACGTCCACCGATAGCTTCTGTTACCCATGTTGGGTCACCTGCAAAGATATCTGTGTAAGCTTGCATACGCAAGTGGCGAACCATACGCAATTTGATTACGAACTGGTCAATCAATTCCTGTGCATGCATTTCGTCCAACAAACCGTGAGCCATATCATATTCAATATATATATCAAGGAATGATGAAACGTTACCGAGAGACATGGCAGCACCATCCTGTTCCTTAACGGCAGCAAGATATGCCATATATACCCACTGAACGGCTTCCTGTGCGTTAGTAGCCGGACGGCTAAGGTCGAGACCATACTGCTGGCCCATAATCTTGATTTCTTTAAGAGCCTTAATCTGTTCTGCCACTTCTTCGCGCTGGCGGATGCGAGCTTCTGTCATAGGACCTGTCAGATGGTGCAAGTCATCTTGCTTAGCTTCGATAAGACGGTCGATACCGTAAAGTGCAAGACGGCGGTAGTCACCGATTATACGTCCGCGTGCATAGTTGTCAGGCAAACCTGTCAGGAATCCCAATGAACGGAATGAACGTATTTCTTCAGTGTACGCATCGAATACACCATCATTATGAGTTTTGCGGTAGTGAGTGAAAATATCCTTTACCTTAGGATCTACTTCTACACCGTTTTCACGGCATGCTTTTTCTACAACCTTGATACCTCCGAAAGGCTTGATTGCACGGCGCAGAACTTCGTCAGTCTGCAAACCTACAATAATTTCGTTATCCTTATCTATATACCCTGGAGCGAATGATGTGATGGTAGAAACTGTCGAAGGATCAAGCGAGCGTACTCCGTTGTTAGCGCGTTCTTCGGCTAAAGCTTCCAAACACTTGTTCCAAACTGCCTTTGTGCGTTCTGTTGGACCTACCAGAAATGAAGCGTCACCCTCGTAAGGAGTGATGTTAGTTTTTACAAAATCTGTAACATTGATTTCATGGTTCCAACGACCTTCTTTGAAATTCATTACCATAGCGATTTATATTTAAGATGTTTAAAAATGATTTTTAAGCACTGCAAAGGTACTAATAATTGTTATACCATCCAATACCTAATATTAGGTATATTATTAATTTGTATTAATTACAAAGTTATTTTGATTTGTATCAATTATATTTCAATATTAATATAATGTATAGAGCAGGAAAGTTGTTGTAAAATGTTATAATAACTAACTGCTTTATAATCAAACTGGTATTGAAATAAGATAAAAAAATGCCATAAAAATGTTTGAAAATGTTTGGATATATCGGAAAGTACACATATCTTTGCACCGCATTTAAGGAAATGCACTACTGATTTATTGGAAGTTTGGGTGAGTGGCTGAAACCAGCAGTTTGCTAAACTGCCGAACGG
>artificially_reared_1__coassemble_289_pt1 | contig 22093 bp, 18 predicted proteins | sample artificially_reared_1__metabat2_low_PE_002 | metagenome-assembled genome bin artificially_reared_1 | reverse complement strand
CCAACGACCCCGAGATTACAAATCACGTGCTCTGGCCAACTGAGCTAAAGAGGCAGGTGGGTAAGCTTACCATATCGCGCCGCTACAACCAACTACCTTTGCTGCGATCAAGCCCTGGAGGATTCGAAGGGAGCTGGCCGTATGGGACTTACCCATGTTATGTTTTGCCATCAATTAAAACCTTATCGGTGTTTCTCGATTGCGGGTGCAAAGGTAGGCATTTTTTTTAATTATGCAACTATAATCGAATAAAAAAATAAAGTTTTACCCATAAAAAGATGTTTTTTCGCTGTTTTGTATACTTTCTATGCCGAAAAAACTTACTTTTGCACTATAATTATATTACAACGAAAGGACATGGAAGACAAACCAAAGACTCTACAAGAACATGCGATGCGTTTCGGCACTATGATGGGAATTTTCTGGATAATCAAATTCTCGTTTCTGCCCATAGGTTTCAAAATACCACTACTGCAACTTCTATTCATATTCATGACTCTGTTTGTCCCCATATTAGGTTACATATACATCCGTAAGTACAGAGAACGCTACTGTAACGGAGAATTGTCATTTGCCCGCGGATGGATATTCTCGCTATATATGTATTTTTTTGCATCACTTCTAACGGCAGCTGCTCATTATATATATTTTCAGTTCATAGACAACGGCTATCTGACCGGCACTTATATGGAACAGTTGGAAAATCTTAAATCGACACTTACAGGTGACCTTGAAGTATCAATAGACCAACTGATACAAAATCTGGACACAATAGCATCAATGTCTGCACTGCAACTAACCATGCAATTAATATTCCAAAACATATTCTACGGAGCAATACTCTCATTGCCTACTGCGCTGCTGGCTATGCGAAGGAAGAAAAATTCATAAACCCAATAATATAAAATACTCAAAATGGACATATCAGTAGTAATCCCTCTATATAACGAAGAAGAATCATTGCCGGAACTTCAGGCATGGATAGAAAAAGTAATGAACGAGCATCGCTTCAGCTACGAAATAATATTTGTCAACGATGGTAGCACAGACCGCTCGTGGGATGTAATAGAAGACCTAAGCAAAAAGCATAACAACATAAAAGGAATAAAATTCCGCCGTAACTACGGAAAGTCCCCTGCCCTGTTCTGCGGATTCGAAAAGGCAGAAGGAGATGTAGTCATAACTATGGATGCCGACTTACAGGACAGCCCTGACGAGATTCCGGAACTTTACAGAATGATTACTGAAGAAGGATACGACCTTGTATCGGGGTGGAAACAGAAAAGATACGATCCGCTTTCGAAAACCATTCCTACCAAACTGTTTAATGCCACAGCAAGAAAAGTTTCAGGAATAAAAAACCTGCATGACTTCAATTGCGGACTTAAAGCATACCGACGCGAAGTCATAAAGAACATCGAAGTGTATGGCGAAATGCACCGCTACATACCATATCTGGCGAAGAATGCAGGTTTCAGCAAGATAGGCGAAAAAGTGGTTCACCATCAGGCACGCAAATATGGAAAAACAAAGTTCGGTATCAACAGATTCGTAAACGGTTATCTTGACCTTATCACATTGTGGTTCCTCTCTAAATTCGGAGTAAAGCCAATGCACATATTCGGATTCCTTGGCTCCATAATGTTCTTCCTTGGATTCCTGGCACTGATAGCTGTTGGAGCAATGAAGATATATAATATGCATGCAGGCAACCCGTACAGTCTGGTGACAGAGAATCCTTATTTCTTCCTTGCACTGACTACAATGATACTTGGCACACAACTGTTTTTGGCAGGATTCCTTGGCGAACTCATTGCCCGAAACTCTACAGAAAGGAACAAATACCAAATAGAAAAAGAACTATAACCTATACAATGAAAAGACTACCCATAATATTCATAATATTTACATTGGCAGCTACATTTATGCTTAACGGTTGCGAAGGTGAAGTATGTCCACCCAATGCTATGGCATATGCAAAATTCACCATGGTAAGCCAGCACGGAACAGCCGTAGCACCTACAGTACCAACAAGCGTCATTGGACAAATAACAGCCGATGTCACAGTATACGACACCCTGGACAATGGTGAGATTATAGAAAGAATAGTTGAAGACTCCATTATCAGCGACACACTGATAAACAAGGAAAGCGACATGAGCACATTCAAAGTGCCCTTAAGTTATTCTGACGAAACAACATTCATTATCAGCTACGACGGTGAGCAACAAGACTACATAACAATAAAGCACCGCAATATTCCGTATTTCATGAGTGTGGATTGCGGGACAATGATGTTTCACGAAGCAACCGAAGTAACACACAGTTACGGGATAGACTCAGTAGTAATAGTAAATCCAAACATTGACAATTATGAGAAAGAAAACTTCAGGATATATCTTACAGTGGCTGATACTCAGTAGTCTGCTTATATGTCCGCTGTATGCTTTCGCACAAGACAAGAAGGACAAAGAAAAGACTGAAAAGGTAAAACTTTATCAAGGCATAACTGCAGGAATAGAAATAGCCGGACTAGGGAATTATGTATTGGGAAGCGACATATTGAGCAGCGAAGTAATGCTACAGGCAAACTTCCTGAACCGTTTCCTACCAGTAGTTGAAATAGGATACGGCAAGGTTAATACACTTAGTGATGCCACCGATATACACTATAAGACTGCAGCCCCATTCTTCAAAATAGGTGCTGACTATAATTTTTTCCACAACAAGACACACTTGCCAGGATATCTGTTTGGAGGTATAAGATATGGCTTCTCTTCATTCGCCTACGATGTTGATGCTCCGGACATGACAGACACCAACTATGGAGGTCAGATACAAGTTCCATTCTCATACCACGGTGTGAATACCACTGCCCACTGGCTGGAAATAGTAGGCGGAATGAAAGTAAAAATCTACAAAGGTTTCTGCATGGGTTGGAGCATAAAATATAAGAAACGTCTCAGCTACACCAAACATGCCAATACAGAACCCTGGTACATACCTGGCTATGGCGAAAATGCAGGAACAGGTTTCACACTGTCATATCACCTAATGTATAATCTTCCATTTTAATATAAGGACATAATATATTCTTATGTCCTTTTGTTATATTATAAAAACATAAAAAATATATGAGTGTAATTGAAATTTGGCTGCTGGCAATAAGCCTGGCCATCGACTGTTTTACCGTTTCAGTGGCAAGCGGTATCATTCTTCATAAAATAGAGTGGAAAATATTCCTAAAGATGGGATTCTTTTTCGGACTATTCCAGGCCATGATGCCGTTTTTGGGATGGGCAGGAGCAAAAAACTTCCATCATTACATCGAATCATACGACCACTGGATAGCATTCGGACTGCTGACATTCCTGGGCGTAAGAATGATAAAGGAATACTTCAACGATGATGAATCAAGCAGTTTCGACCCTCACAAACTGAAAGTAATACTCACACTGGCTATAGCAACAAGTATCGACGCACTGGCTGTGGGTATATCATTTGCATTCACCGGATTCAGAACACTCAGTTCACTTGCACATCCGCTCATTGCCATAGGCATAGCATCATTCTCAATATCAATCGCCGGCAGCCTCATCGGAGTTTTCTTCGGAAAGAGGTTCAACCTCAAGATGGAGATATTCGGAGGTCTGGTACTAATAGGTATAGGGGTGAAAATTCTAATCGAACATTTATCATAAAAATCATATAGAAACATGAACAATAAATCTTTAAAGTGGCAGATACCATTCCTGATTCTGCTTATAGTAGGAACATTTCTAATTCTAAAAAAACAGCCGCCTTTCCACACCGACCAGGGACTGGTGTTCGGCACAATGTATAAGATAACATACCAGTATGCCGAAAACCTTAAACCAGAAATCGAGGCAGCACTGAAAGAGGTGGACAACTCTCTTTCTCCTTTCAACAAGAATTCAGTCATAACACATATAAACAATAATACAGACATGACTGCCGACAGTCTTCTGACTGACGTATTCATGCTTGCCAAAAGCATATCAGAGGAAACAGACGGAGCTTTCGACATTACTGTGGCACCACTTGTCAATGCATGGGGATTTGGATTCGACAGTTCCACAAACGTAAGTCGCGAAACCATAGACTCGCTACGCCAGTTCGTTGGTTTCGAAAAAATATCCCTTAATAACGGAAAAATAATAAAGCAGGACAGCAGGACTATGCTTGACTGCAGTGCAATAGCAAAAGGCTACGGAGTGGACCATGTGGCACGACTTCTTGACAGCAAAGGAGTAGAAAATTATATGATAGACATAGGTGGAGAACTTGTACTGAAAGGCAAGAACCCGAAAATGAACCCTTGGCGCATTGGAATAAACAAACCCATAGACGATTCTCTTTCTGTGAACCAGGAGTTGCAGACAATAATGGAAATTACAAATGCCGGACTTGCCACATCAGGAAATTACCGCAATTTCTATTACAAAGATGGCAAGAAATATGCACACACCATAAACCCGCGCACGGGATATCCTGTCCAGCATAACATACTCTCATCCACAGTTGTGGCAAAAAACTGTGCCACAGCCGATGCTTATGCCACTGCATTTATGGTTTTAGGACTTGATTCCGCAGTTGCCATCTGCAATGCTCATCCGGAGATTGATGCATATTTCATTTATTCTGACGAAAATGATTCTACTAAAGTATTCTATACAGATGGTATGAAAAGATTCATCAGAAACAAATAATACTGAAAAAAGACAAAACATTATCATCGTCACACGTACGTGTCACTATAGTTACACGAGCGTGTCACTTAAGTCACACGAACGTGTTACGACAGTTACACGTACGTGTGACTCTAATTTTTACCAATTGTTTTTTAACCCTGGAATTAGCCTAAAGTCCATACGCCAACCTATTAATCAGATACATCTTCTACTAAATCTACAAACACCCACATTTTTTACTTTTTATCACTTTCACATACAAAATATCATATAAAAATTTTGCAGATACATAGAATTTTATATCTTTGCAGATAAGAAAACATTTCATTTTGTCAGACCTTAATATTTTGAATTATGAATATCAACCAAATCATGACTTCACTGGAAGCTAAGCATCCCGGTGAATTGGAGTACCTGCAAGCAGTAAAAGAAGTATTACTCTCTATTGAAGATGTATATAATCAGCATCCTGAATTCGAAAAAGTTTCATTGATAGAACGTCTGGTAGAACCGGATAGAATAATCACTTTCCGTGTACCTTGGGTTGACGACAAAGGCAAAGTACAGGTAAACATAGGTTACAGAGTACAGTTTAACAACGCAATAGGCCCTTATAAAGGAGGTATCCGTTTCCATGCATCTGTAAATCTTTCAATTCTTAAGTTCCTCGGATTCGAACAGACATTCAAGAATGCCCTTACTACACTTCCTATGGGTGGAGGCAAAGGTGGTTCCGATTTCTCGCCAAGAGGCAAGAGTGATGCCGAAATAATGCGTTTCTGCCAAGCTTTCATGCTTGAATTATGGCGTCATGTAGGTCCTGATATGGACGTACCTGCCGGCGACATAGGTGTAGGCGGAAGAGAAGTGGGATACATGTTTGGTATGTACAAGAAACTGACTCACGAATTTACAGGCACGTTCACAGGCAAGGGACTGGAATTCGGAGGTTCGCTCATTCGTCCTGAGGCAACCGGATTCGGAGGTCTGTATTTCGTAAAACATATGCTCGACAAGAAAGGCATTGACATTAAAGGCAAGACTGTTGCCATCTCCGGTTTCGGCAACGTAGCATGGGGAGCAGCTACAAAAGCCACTCAGCTAGGAGCCAAAGTTGTGACAATATCAGGACCAGACGGTTACATATACGATCCTGACGGAATTAGCGGCGAAAAGATTGACTACATGCTTGAACTACGTGCTTCGGGCAACGACATTGTTGAACCATATGCCGAGAAATTCCCAGGCTCTAAGTTCGTTCCTGGACGCCGTCCATGGGAAGTTAAGGTAGATATTGCACTTCCTTGCGCAACTCAGAATGAATTAAATGGCGAAGATGCTGGAAATTTGATAAAAAATTCCGTACTTTGCATCGGAGAAATTTCAAACATGGGATGTACTCCTGAAGCTATAGATGCTTTCATCGAAAACAAGATAATGTACGCACCAGGAAAAGCTGTAAATGCAGGTGGCGTTGCAACATCAGGTCTTGAGATGAGCCAGAATGCCATGCATATGAGTTGGAGTGCGGAAGAAGTGGATGAAAAACTCCATCAGATAATGCACAACATACACGAACAGTGCGTGAAGTATGGCACTGAAGCGGATGGATATGTGAATTATGTGAAAGGTGCAAATATTGCAGGATTCATGAAAGTGGCTCACGCAATGATGGCACAAGGAATAGTTTAAAATTAAATCATTTTGATTTAAGATATCTCGTTTAGTTGTATTTGTATTTTGTATTGTAGCTTGCGCTGCCCGCCTGTGAAGGTATGGCAGCGTTTTTTGTATCTGCACATTAGAGTTTGTATCATAAGAGTAAAAACACACAATAAAGCACCATAATACTACAAAAAATTCATAAAATAAAAATAAAACATATTTTTTACCATTATATAAAATTGTATTTTAAAATAAATAATTACATTTGCAACAAAATGTGCAGTCTGAATAAACAGTATCAACAAGAAATACTGCTAAAATGAAAAACATATAAAAAAAAGAAAGTAGCAAGTCACATAAAGGATAAGTACTTATTTCATTTTAACGACCTGTGTATTATTACTTTAACCATAGAATCTAAGTCAAACTTTAATAATAAAAATAATGAGAACAAAATTATTACTTATCATTACTACAGTTTTATCAATAGCTGCATGTACAAAAGAGAACTTAATAGTAAGCACAACTGAAAAGATAACAAATGTAATAATAACCGGAAACAGTATGTCCGGTTTTAATAATAATAAATCAAAAGCATCTACCATCGAATATATTCCAGAAGACGAATCAATACTTTTCTTTAGTACCGGAGGTATAAAAGCTAATGGAGACACGTTAAGCTATAACGACGGTGTATGGACAGGATTAAAAGACAACAATTGGTATGCAGACGAAGGTGAAGCACATGTCATTGCATATTATCCGATTATAAACAATGATAATCTATACGACAACAATGGTGAACTAAAAGACCTGATATGCTGTAAAACAAAGGCCCAACCAGGAGAAAGTGTCAATCTATCATTCAGGCACATTTTCTCAAAGATAGTATTTAACATAGAAAAAGGGCTTAACGATACTATCAATCAAATAAACGTAAACATACCTCTGAAAATCGAAAATTTCAATCTCAATACCTGTGAATATTCTTTTTACGAGAATCAAAACAGTAACATATCTTTTGAAAGAAACGAGACCGGAGTATACGAATTTTTTGTACCGGCATCAGAAAACATGCCTATTTCCTTCGAAATAGTATGTCCAAACATTAAACAGACAAGCGGTATTGGAAATAACATTTTTAATGCAGGATACGAATATGTATGCAATATAAGCAAACGAAAAAATAAAGGTATATATACAAAGGATGATTTCATTGCATTCACACACTTGATAAACGGTGAGGCAGAATATAATGGAAAAACAATTGAAGACCTATATTACATGGAAAATGGCAAGAGGGTTTTCCGTCTGTATAATGACCTATATTTCACAGAAGAAGAGTCTGCATTAATAAGAAGAATTGCAGACTGGAATAAAGAGTTTGACGATGTATTTGACGGAAACAATCACTCGCTAAACAATATAACATTACCAATAAATAATAAATCGACTTTTACAAGCCTATTCGATAAGACATCAGAAAACGCACATGTGAAAAACCTTACTATAGTAAATCTTAATATATATGACAGTTCCAAAGATTATACATCACTTATAGTTGGCTCCAATAGCGGTATAATCGAAAACTGTCATGTTATAGGAGGTAGTGTGTCATATAAAAAAGATGAAGGAAAAGACCTAAGATTTGCAGGATTTGCAATCAGAAACGCAGGAAACATTATCAACTGCAGTATTTCCGGATTCAAATCAGAATCTCTTATTGGAAGTTTAGGAGTAATGATTTATCAAAATGACGGAAACATAATTAACTGCAGGATAAAAAATGATATCAATATAGATGTAGTATCCAATTTATCTTCGGTAATAACAACAACAAACAATGGCAAACTAATAAATATTTTCGTAGAAAGATATAATAAAGATTATTGTGGAGTATGTTACCAGAATGAGAAAATAACAGAAATCATCAACTGTATCATCCCGTCACAATACTCTAATAAACATATCTACAAGAATCTGAACCCTTCTGCTGCGAATGGAATCATCTTTTACGATGACACCAACGAAGAATATCAAAACATAGCAGACAGACTGAACAACTGGATAGACAATGAAGGCAAGAATTCTTATCCACAGTTCACTTTCAGAAGATGGAAAACAGACAATGCACAAAAAGTGGTATTTGAATAAAAGACTTATTATGTTTTTTTTGGAGACTATAATCTCACATCTTGACATAATTATTGTACTTTTGCAACATAATACAAACCAGTACAAAAATGAATAAGAATAAATCTCTTGTAATTACAATAATAATCCTGGCTATAATCATAGCAGGAGTATCTTTCTTTGCCGTACATCAGATGCAGCAAAACAAGGAAATGTCTGAACTGTTTGCCATAGAAAAAATGGAAATGGAGAATGAATACAGCACATTTGCCACACAGTATGATGAACTGCAGATTCAAATAAACAATGACTCACTGAGAGAAAAACTTGAAAGCGAAAAACTGAAGACACAAAGACTTCTTGAAGAATTGCGCCAGGTCAAGACCAGCAATGCAGCTGAAATAATGAGACTGAAAAAGGAGTTGAAAACCGTAAGAGCCGTACTGAGAAGTTATGTGATGCAGATAGACTCCCTTAATAAAATAAATGCAGCATTGCAGGAAGAGAACAAAGCAGTAAAGAGCAAGTATAATGCTGCCACAAAAGAAATTTCAAATCTTTCGAAAGAGAAGGAATCGCTTAACAAAAAAGTTACATTGGCATCGCAACTCGATGCAACAAATATCGTGACAGAACCTCTGAACAAACGTAACCGTAAAGCCAAAAGAGCTAAAGACGTAAAGAAACTTGCCATTTCCTTCACTATCGTCAAGAATATAACAGCAAAGACAGGAAACAAGACTGTATACGTCAGAATAGCCAAACCAAACAATGAAATTCTCACAAAAAGCGATTCTAACAGATTTGCATACGAAGACAGGGAAATTTCTTATTCTATAAAGAAAATGATAGAATACACTGGCGAAGAACAGACTGTTACTGTTTATTGGGACGTAGAAGAATTCATGCCATCCGGAACCTACACAGTCTATATCTTTGCCGATGGCAATATGATAGGACAAAATTCATTTACGCTGAAATAAACAAAAAGGTATAAGCACATGTACAGCAATATGAAAAGATTTATATATGGAATAATGGGCGGACTAGCAACAGCCGCCCTTGTTTCTTCATGCGGAGAAGACCGTTCGGGAGAATATTATGCACTAATAACTACCCAAACATGGATGTACGAAACCATGCAGAAGGAATACCTGTACTATCAGGATATGCCGGAAAAGAAATCATTGAACTTCTTCAAGAAACCAAGCGATTTCCTTTCTTCAATGGTTTCATCGAAAGACAAAAAATCCGGCTCCACATTTTCGCACATAGATTCTGTTTATGTAAATACCAGAAGCACATCACAGACTCCTACATTCGGTTTCGAGGGTACTATGGTAAGAGCAAACAACGGCTCGTATGGAATAAGAGTGCTATATACACAGGAAAACTCACCAGCCAAAGAGGCTGGACTGGAAAGAGGCTCCATAATTATTGCTGCAAACAATAAAAAAATAAACAGTTCCGACCTGTTCTATATTACATCGCCCAAAGAGGCTTACCTGTTTACTTTAGGAAAGCTTAATGATAAAGGATTCGATACACTACAAACAGTACAAATGCCGGCACCCAGAATAGTAGAAAACAATAACCTATATAAAAACGATATTCTGGAAATTGGCGGCAAAAAAGTAGCATACGTAATGTATAATGAATTCGGAAACAATGATACGCAGAAACTTAATGACCTCTTCAGCCAACTTTCGCAAGAGGCTGTCAATGATATCATTCTGGATTTAAGATATAATCCGGGAGGATACGTAACTACAGCACAACTGATTTCCACAAATCTAGCTCCTCAGGAAGCAATGGGAAACACTTTTCTGAAGATGGTACATAATGATATTATCAACAAGACAGATGTCATTAACTTCGAAGAATCTTTGCTGGCCAATGCTACACCCATCAACTACGAAAACTTATATATAATAACATCTGCCAATACAGCTTCGGCATCCGAGGTCGTGATTAACTGTCTGAAACCATATATGCAAGGAAGGCTTATACAGGTAGGTACTGCAACATTTGGAAAGAATGTAGCACAACAACTATTTACCGATGAAGAACAGGCACCGATGCTTGAATTCTGGCTGACAAACAGTCTGCTAAGCAATGCCGAAGACTTTAGCGATTATTATACAAACGGATTGCAACCGGATTTCGAAATTGCTGAGAATTTTAAGGGAGAGCTTGGAGAACTTGGTACAGAACAGGATTCTCTTATGATTCCTATTCTAAAGCACATAGAAACAGGTAGTTTCCCTACCGAAGAAACACCTGAGCCTGAATCCAGAGGTTCTGAAAAGAAACATCAGTTTAATAATTCAATCGACCTTAAACCAAAATCTGCTATAATAGAATAAAAAACTAAAAATCTTTTCAACAATATACTTTGTTTTTTTGTTATTAAGGCATATATTTGCAATGTTGCATAAACAACCAAACAATAAAAACATTTCATTTGGTATGAAAAGATTTCTTAGCATTATCCTATTGGCCGGAATTACGATAAACAGTTTCAGCCAACGCATCCTGTCACTGGACAGTTGCAGAAACCTTGCTATCAAGAATAACAAGGAACTGCGTATAGCACAGGAGAAAATAAATGCCGCCCATTATAACAAAAAGGCTGCATTTACGAACTATCTGCCCAAGTTCGACATTATGGCAACCTACATGCGTACGCAAAAGGAGATTTCATTGCTCAGTGACGAGCAAAAAAATTCAATCAGTAACATCGGTACTGCAACCGGAGCACAATTGCAACAACAATTTCAGCAGATAGCCGCATCTAATCCTATCCTGACATCATTACTGGAACCGCTTCAAGGGATGATACCGGGACTGACAGCCGGTCTTAACGGAGTTGGACAAGGACTTGTGGATGCTTTCCGTACGGACACAAGAAACATGTTTGCCGGTGCTGCTACTCTTACCCAACCATTGTTCATGGGTGGAAAAATCATAGCTTACAACAAGATTACAAAATATGCCGAACAGCTTGCTCAGATGCAACATGCCACAGGAATGGAAGATTTAATCCTGAATACTGATAAGGCTTATTGGCAAGTAGTATCTCTGGTAAACAAGAAAAAACTTGCTGAAAGTTATCTCAAACTGTTGGAAACTCTTGATTCGGATATAGACAAAATGGTGGCTGAAGGTGTTGCCACAAAAGCGGACGGCCTTAGTGTAAAAGTAAAGAAAAACGAAGCAGAAGTAACACTTCTGAAAGTGGAAAATGGATTGAGCCTTTCAAAAATGGTTTTATGCCAGATATGCGGTTTGCCACTTGACACTGATATATCACTGGCTGACGAAAATATGGAAAACCTTACATTGCCTAATTTATATACAGAAAGTAATGTAAACACAGCATTGGCCAACAGGCATGAACTTAAAAGTCTTGAACTGGCATCGCAGATATACAGACAGAAAGTAAATGTAGTACGTTCTGAGTTTCTACCTTCGCTCGCACTCACAGCAAACTATGCAGTAACAAATCCATCGCTTGTCAATGGATTTGAAAACAAATTCAGAGGTTTCTGGGCTGCAGGAGTAGTACTTAAGATTCCTGTATTCCACTGGGGAGAAGGTATCTACAAGGTAAGAGCAGCCAAAGCAGAGGCTAACATCGCAAGGTACCAGCTTGAAGATATAAAGGAAAAAGTAGAACTGCAGGTAACACAAAGTTCGTATAAGGTGAATGAAGCAACCAAGCAACTTCATATGGCAGAACAAAACATGGAGAAAGCTGAAGAAAATCTCCGTTTTGCCACTCTTGGCTTTAAGGAAGGCGTAATACCTACAAGCAACGTACTTGAAGCACAGACAGCCTGGCTTTCTGCACAATCAGGCAAAATAGATGCTCAGATAGATATGAAAATGAGCGAACTGTATTTACAAAAATCAATGGGAACATTAAAATAATAAAAAGATATGGCTGATAAATCACAACACAGCAACGTTTTGCTGGCATTTTTTACATTGGTGGCTGCTATTGTCATCGTTAGCGTTATTGGATTCTTCACTCTTGGTAAAGGTCCAGAAATAATCCAGGGACAAGCCGAAGCTACTGAATACAGAGTTTCAAGTAAGGTACCAGGACGTATTTTGAAATACTTCGTAACAGAGGGTGATCAGGTAAAAGCCGGCGATACGCTTGCCATACTTGAAGCACCGGACGTTATGGCAAAATTGATGCAGGCCCAGGCTGCAGAACAGGCTGCACTTGCCATGAACCAGAAAGCAAACAAAGGAACTCGTGCAGAACAGCTCCAGGCTGCATTCGAAATGTGGCAAAAGGCTAAAGCTGGCTTGGAAATCGCCGAGAAATCTTATAATAGAGTAAATAATCTGTTTGAACAGGGAGTGGTTTCAGAACAGAAAAGAGATGAAGCCAAAGCTCAGTACGAAGCTATGAAAGCAACAGAGAAGGCTGCCAATGCACAATATACAATGGCGAAAAACGGTGCTCAGGCTGAAGATAAAGCTATGGCAGCCGCACAAGTGGAACGCGCAAAAGGTGCAGTGGCTGAAGTTTCGTCATACATCAATGAAACTTATCTGGTTGCATCTGCAGACGGCGAAGTGACAGAAATTTTCCCGAAAGTGGGTGAACTGGTAGGTACAGGAGCCCCTATAATGAATGTAGCACAACTGGACGACATGTGGGTTACATTCAACGTAAGAGAAGACTTGCTTAAAGACTTCACTGTAGGTGGAGAAATAAAGGCTTACATCCCTGCTCTTGAAAAGAATGCAGTTCTTAAGGTTTACTACATGAAAGACCTTGGAAGCTATGCGGCATGGAAAGCTACAAAAACTACAGGACAGTTCGACCTAAAGACTTTTGAGGTAAGAGCAAAAGCAATAGATACTGTTGAGAACTTGCGTCCGGGAATGTCTGCCATAATTGAAAAATAAATAAAATATGTCGAATACCGCCTATAAATTGATAAAGATAATGAGGCGTGAGGTGCTTCGTATAGCTACAAAACCTATGTATCTGTTTTGTATGATTATCGCACCTCTACTCTGTTATGTGTTTTTCGCTACTCTGATGAGTAACGGACTACCGACAGACTTGCCTGCCGGAGTGGTGGACCTCGACAATACATCTACCACAAGAAATATAATCAGAAATCTGGACGCATTCCAGCAAACAAAGATAGTTGCACAATACAGTAGTGTGGCAGAAGCACGTAAAGCCGTACAGAAAGGCGAAATATATGCTTTCTACTATATTCCTGAAGGAACTACAGAGGAAACACTTGCCAGCAGACAGCCTAAAGTTTCATTTTATGCGAACTATTCATATCTTATTGCAGGCTCGCTGATATATAGAGATATGAGAACAATGTCTGAGCTTGCCGGTGGAGCTGTGGGAAGAGCAACTCTTTATGCCAAAGGTGCTACTGAAGATCAGGCAATGGCTTTTCTGCAACCTATAGTAATAGACTCGCACGCCATAAACAATCCTTGGCTGAACTACTCAGTATATCTGTGCAACACTCTTTTCCCTGGTGTACTTATGTTGCTGATATTCATGACCACAGCATACACATTAGGTACAGAAATAAAGGAAAATACAGGAAAAGAACTGATGGCACTGGCAGACAACTCTATTGTTATGGCTCTGATAGGAAAGATTCTTCCTCAGACTATGGTGTTCTTTATTATGGCAACATTCCATAATATTTATCTGTACGGATTTCTGCATTTCCCATGTCATGGAGGTATATTTTCTATGATAATGGCAGGATTACTCCTGGTATTGGCATCGCAAGCTGTAGGTATTTTCTTTTACGGACTGTTTGGTTCCATGCGTCTTGCCTTGAGTGCTGCATCACTATGGGGAGTATTATCATTCTCAATATCAGGATTTACATTTCCCGTAATGGCTATGCACCCTACTCTACAGGCCCTGAGCAACCTGTTTCCGTTGAGACATTACTTCTTGCTATACGTAAATCAGGCACTTAACGGATATCCCATAATATATGCCTGGCATTCGGTAGTTGCACTAATGCTGTTCCTGCTATTACCTTTCTTTGTACTGAAGAAACTAAGGCAGATAATGGAGACATATGTATATCTCCCTTAATACCATATTGAATTATGAAACATCAACCGTTTAGAAATATTGTCCGTCAGGGATTATCAAGTCTGTTCCATATTTGTGCCCGAGAATTGAAAAATGTATTCAAGGATCAGGGGGTACTTATATTCTTCATTCTTGTACCTCTGGCGTATCCACTGGTATATGCATTTATTTACACGGAAGAAGTGGTCAGAGACGTACCAGCTGCTGTAGTAGACAATAGCCGTTCGTCTATGAGCAGAGAGTTTATACGTATGGTAGATGCCACTCCGGACATCAAAGTGCAATCATATTGTGCCGATATGGAGGAAGCCCAAAACCTTATTGAAGAAGGAAGAGTGTACGGAATAATATATATTCCTGAAGAATTTGCACGTAATATCTCGCAAGGAAAACAGACCTCGGTGAGCATCTTCAGTGATATGAGTGGTTTGCTTTATTATAAATCTCTGCTGATGGCAACAACCAACGTATCGCTTGAAATGAACAAGGATATAAAAATCAAGCGAATGGGAAATAGCACTGCACGTCAGGATGAAATCAGTACTGCCCCACTCGAATACGAAGAAGTATCATTGTTCAACCCTCAGGACGGATTTGCTAGTTTCCTCATTCCGGCAGTTCTCATATTGATAATTCAGCAGACATTGCTGCTGGGTATAGGCCTATCAGCCGGAACAGCAAGAGAAACAAACAGATATCAGGACCTGGTGCCATTAAGCAGAAAATACAATGGAACTTTACGAATAGTACTCGGCAAATCATTGGCCTACTTCCTTATATACTCCATGGGATCAGCCTATGTACTATGTGCAGTACCCAAGATGTTCAGCCTGGTACAGATACCGGACCAGATAACTTTATTGGTATTTATACTTCCGTATCTGCTGGCTTGTATATTCTTTGCCATGACATGTTCTATTTTCATACATCACAGAGAATCGTGTATGATGATTTATGTTTTCACATCTGTTCCTCTGCTGTTCATCTCCGGAATTTCATGGCCGGGAGCAGCCATTCCCGATTTCTGGAAAGTCATTTCATGGATATTCCCGTCCACTTTCGGTATTAACGGATTTGTAAGAATCAACAGTATGGGAGCTACACTGTCTGATGTCCTTCCTGAATTCAGAGCTTTGTGGATACATGCCGGTATATATTTCATTACAACATGTATAGTTTACCGCAGACAAATACAGATAAGCCACAGTCACGTAGAAGAGAAACTAAAACGAGTAAGAAAATATTTTCGTCTTAAGAAAAAAGAAGATATTATCAAGTAACAGACAGAAAGTTCATCATTATTAACAATTCATCTTATACTTATAAGAGAGAATACTATTAGCTTTGCAAATGGTTTAAAAACATTTGCAAAGCTTTTTTATTAACATGAAATCAATGAAAAGAATACATCTCTACATCATAGCCATATTATTGATTGCTGCATTCAAAATAAGTGCATATCCTATTACAAACAATATCAATGAAGAGATAAAGACAAAATTTAAAGTAGAAATTAAAAATTCCATAGGAGAACCACAAACAAAAGTATTTCTGAAGATAGCAGGAAGAAGTGAAGTGTATAAAGCTGACACATGTGGTATTATCAGTTTTGAGTACGAAGTCCCGAAAAACTACAAGAGGACTGCGAATATATATTTGAACGAAGATACCAAAAACCCTGAAAAATCATTTACACTAGACAAAGATAAAACTGAATTAAGCTTCTGTATAGATTCAAAAGATGATATATTAAGATTTAAACAGGAAAACAGTATATTCAACATCGAAGGTATAGTAACTACCGAAGATGGAGAACCTATAACTGGAGCCACTGTTAGCATTCAGGGAACAGGCAAATATACCGTTACTGATGAAATAGGTCTGTTTGCCATAGATGCTGATTTCAATCATTACATAATAATAAGAGCAAACGGTATGGAAAACCTGTCTATGACAGTTACTCCATTTCTGATGAATCAGAACGATGCATACAACGTAGTAATGCGAAAGAAAAGTGGTGAGAAGATATACTCAAGCGTGGAAACTATGCCTCAATATCCGGGAGGAATGAAATATTTCAAGAGATACATAGACCGCAACTTGAAATATCCAGAGGAAGCAAAGAACAATAAGATTGAAGGCGTAGTGGTCATGCAGTTCGTAGTAGAAAAGAATGGCGATATAACCAACCCAAGAGTTGTCAGACGACTTGAAGCTTCACTTGACTCTGTAGCTATGAACCTGATAAAAGGAATGCCCAGATGGACACCTGCATCTGATCATGGCGTGAAAGTAAGATGTAAATACTCTGTACCAATTGCATTCAAGATTCCTGTACCTAAACCAGTAGTAGTCGATTCAATTCCTCTCAAGCCAGCAACATTGGAGAGCGACTCGACACTGATCAATGACAGTATCATTGCAATTCCTGACACGTTATTGTCCGATACATTGATTAATGACAGCATACTGACAGACAGTATCATATCAAAGAGCGACAGCATTGCCCAGGATACTACTCTTATCAAACAACAACTGAATAAAGAACAAATATCAGACGGAAACAAGACGAAGGTAAAGAAGAGAAATATTTTCGTAAGGTTCTTCAGATGGCTGTTTGGTATTAAAGATAAGGATGAAACAGCTGCAGATGAACAAAAAGAAATCAAAGACGATGACGCTGAGACAGCAACTGAACCATCAATAGATGATAACACAAAAATAACCGATAATAAAACGGACAAAGAAGAGAATATATAACACTAAATTTATTTACACATGAAAAGATTATTCACATTATTGCTATTGATTGCAGGACTTACATTCGGTATTCATGCAGAAAAAGTTACACTGAAAGATGTAGCCAACGGCACTTACCGTGCAAAAAGCATTTACGGATTAAGACCAATGCTCGACGGCGAACATTATACCCAAATCAGTGCCGATAAGAAAAGAATTGTAAAATATTCATTCAAAACAGGAAAAGAAGTGGGCACAATATTCGATGTAACTACTGCCCGCGAATGTAAACTTAAATCATTCGACGATTATATAATGTCGCCTGACGAAAAGCTTATACTGATTCAAACAGAGACAAAACCAATATACAGACGTTCTTTCACAGCTGAATATTACATTTATAATGTTAAGAACAACAAGATGGAACCGCTGTCAAATAAAGGTCCACAGCAAGTTCCAACGTTCTCTCCAGATGGATTCCAGATTGCTTTTGTCAGAAACAATAATATATTCCTTGTAAAACTTTTGTTTGGGAACAGTGAATCTCAAATTACCGAAGATGGAGAATACAATAAAATTCTGAATGGTATTCCTGATTGGGTCTATGAAGAAGAATTCGGATTCAACAGAGCATTTGAATTCAGTGCAGACAGCAAGATGATTGCTTATATTAAGTTTGATGAGAGTCAGGTCAAACAATTCTCTTTCCCTTGGTATAAAGGTATGTCGCCTGAAAAAAGCGAATATGAATACTACCCTGGAGCCTACGAATACAAATATCCAAAAGCTGGAAAAGTCAACTCTAAAGTTACTGTACATACTTTTGATATAAAAAGCAAGGTTACAAGAAAAATGGATTTACCTCTTGATGCTGACGGATATATACCTCGTATAAAGTTCACCTCAGACCCTGAAAAGCTGGCTATAATGACACTCAACCGTCATCAGAACAGATTCGACATGTACATGGCAAACCCTCGAAGCGGTATCTGTAAACTGGCTATACGCGACGAGGCAGAACAATATGTCAAGGAATCAGCATATGGCAACATCAAGTTTTATACAGACAATATAGTTATGATGAGTGAAAGAGACGGATACAACCATCTGTATCTCTACACAATAGGCGGTAACCTGGTAAGACAAATCACAAAAGGCAAATATGAAGTAACCGACTTCCTTGGATGGAACGAAAATACAAATGAATTTTATTACAGAGGATATGACAACAGCCCTTTAAGAACTGCCATTTTTAAAGTCAACAAGAAAGGAGAAGTAACAAAACTTTCAAAGAGAGAAGGTACAAACAATGCTATCTTCAGCAGTAATATGGAGTACTTCATCAATACCTTCTCAAATATGAATACCCCTACCCTTATCACCATCAACAACAATAAGGGCAAGGAAATAGTGACATTACTTGACAATAAGGAACTTAAAGAACAAACAAAATCACTGAACCTTCCTCAAAAAGAATTCTTTACTTTCAAGACAAGTAACGGAACAGAGTTGAACGGTTGGATAATGAAACCAATAGACTTCAATCCAAACAAGAAATATCCGGTAATCATGCACCAGTACAGTGGTCCAGGCTCGCAACAGGTTCTTGACAGATGGGGAATTGGAAGTTTCAGCGATGGAGGTATGTTCGAAGCTTACATGTGCGATAAAGGCTACATAATGGTATGTGTAGACGGACGCGGAACAGGTGGACGTGGAGCAGAATTCGAGAAATGTACATACATGTATCTAGGTGTCAAAGAATCGGAAGACCAGGTTGAAACAGCCAAATACCTCAGTTCACTGCCATACGTTGACGGCAAGAGGATTGGTATATGGGGATGGAGTTTCGGAGGCTACAACACACTGATGTCAATGAGCGACGGAAGTGGAGCTTTCAAAGCAGGAGTAGCCATAGCAGCACCATCATGCTGGAAATATTACGACACAGTTTATACAGAAAGATTTATGCGTACACCTAAAGAAAACGGCGACGGATATGAAGCTGGTTCGGCTATCAGCAGAGCTGCAAACCTAAAAGGACACTTATTACTTATACATGGAACGGCTGACGATAATGTTCACTACCAAAACTGTGCAGAATATGCAGAAGCACTTGTACAGGCCGGAAAACAGTTTGATATGCAGATTTATACTAACCGCAATCACAGCATTTTCGGAGGTAACACAAGACATCATCTCATGACAAGAGTCAGTGAATTCTTTATAAACAATCTGTAATTGAACAGACGGGTTGACATGACTTTAAATAAGTACTGTCAACTCGTCTTCTTATTTATCATCACCTAAAAAAACATACTATGACACACATCAAAAAACCAGACTGGCTTAAAATCAGTATCGGAGCAAATGCCAGATATGCAGAAACAAAAAAAATTGTAGACACACACAAGCTACATACTATTTGCAGTAGCGGACGGTGTCCGAATATGGGCGAATGCTGGGGTAAAGGAACAGCTACATTCATGATTTGTGGCGCTATATGCACCCGTTCATGCAAATTCTGCAACACTTGTACCGGGAAACCCCTACCGCTGGACGAAAACGAACCCGCAAACGTGGCAGACTCCATAAAGCTTATGAAGCTGAATCATGCCGTTATCACATCTGTAGACAGAGACGATCTTGAAGATTTGGGAGCCTCACACTGGTATAAAACACTGATAAAAATTAAAGAGACAAATCCGGAAACAACCATCGAAGCACTTATACCCGATTTTCAAGGAAAAACAGAACTCATCAATCAAGTAATATCTGCAAGACCTGATATCCTGTCACACAACATGGAAACAGTAAGAAGAATAAGTCCGCTGGTAAGGAGTGTTGCAAAATATGATACAAGCCTCAGCGTTATAAAACAGATTTCAGAAAGCGGAATGACAGCCAAATCAGGAATTATGGTAGGACTTGGTGAAACAAAAGAAGAAGTACTCCATACTATGGATGATCTGCTTGAAGCCGGCTGCAAAATTCTGACAATCGGACAGTATCTACAACCATCACACAAACACTATCCTGTTGCAGAATACATAACCCCAGAGCAATTCGAAGAGTACAGAATAATAGGAGAAAACAAAGGTTTCAAGACTGTAGAAAGTGGTCCATTGGTACGTTCATCATATCATGCAGAAAAACACATATTACATAAGTGAACAATCATGCTGCTTTGTTTGTTGAAACTTTGGATATATAATGAAAGAAGACAAACAAAGACATGAGCATGAACCTGAAAAATAAAATTGTATCAATAGGACTTTTACCCATCATTATTACATTAATAGGTCTGCATTTCTTTCCTAACACTGAAATGCTTGGTGTAGGATTGTTCTTAAGCTTAATAATGCTTACATACAACATTATCAAGATGAAGGACCTGAATTTTTTTCTACTACTAGGTACATTAGGTATAGGTACATGTTTTTTTCTCAGATTGTTTTGGGGATACAAATATGTACCTCTTAATACCATTACTCCTACTGTAGAGTTCTCGCTTATGACATTTGCATTTATATACTATACAGCCCCAGAATTATATAAAGACATCGTAAGTAAATTGGGAATAAGGATATGCTTTTCATACAAGTTTGAAACAAAAATAATCATCATACTCTCATCTATCCATCTCATTCTCCTCTACATTATAAAAACATTGAATCATGATTGGAGTCCGGAAGGACGTTTTTTCATGATAAACATTGTCCCTGTATCTATATATATAATCTGCCTTGCAGTAAATACATTAGGGGTACATATTGTAGCACGAATTGAAAAAACCAGGCATAACATAATTCGCATTGCACCGATATGCAATGGCAGACTACTGTTGTCTTTAAAGAATCTACCTTCACCTGTATGGGATATTCCAATCGAAAGAAATCTTGAAGGAACTTTTGATGACAGTAAAAAATATGCAATAAAAATCGTCAAAAGATTTATAGGAACAAGTGTACAACCACGCTTCATATTGCAATACAGCGAAGAATGTTCATGTGGAATTTGTAATAACGTTCTTCTCTTCATACTTCCTATAAAAACCGAAGACGATATAAAGTTAGACGGCAAATTCTTCAGTTTCGAAGAAATAGAAAACAATATGAATCTGTTAAATCCATGCATAAAAAAAGAGCTGGAACATCTTAAGGATGCCGCCAGCCTATGGAAAGAATTCTATTTGTAGATAAGAAAGATACACGGAATTTTCGATAAATCCGGCAATTTGCCATTCCATTCCTTCAATGTTCGTGTCTTTATGTACTCTCCCTCGCAAGTAATATTGGCAGCAATACATAGCTTTGTCTGCGGACGGCAAGCCTTAATTATATCCTCCATCATCTTGTTGTTTCTGTATGGAGTCTCTATAAACAACTGTGTCTGATTCTCAGAATAAACTCTGTTTTCCAGTTCTTTAAGTCTTTTGAGTCTATCGTTAGCATCTATAGGGAGGTAACCGTGAAATGCAAAACTTTGCCCATTGAATCCTGATGCCATCACTGAAAGTATTATTGAAGACGGACCTACTAGTGGAACCACCTTATAATTCTTGCGCTGCGCTATAGCAACTACATCTGCCCCCGGATCAGCCACAGCAGGGCAACCAGCTTCAGAAATAACACCCATAGAGTTTCCTTCAGCCAATGGTTTTAGAAAACCTGATATTTCCTCTGGCGAAGTATGCTTGTTAAGGGTGAAAAATGTCAAATCATCAATTACAATT
>artificially_reared_1__coassemble_288_pt1 | contig 22222 bp, 15 predicted proteins | sample artificially_reared_1__metabat2_low_PE_002 | metagenome-assembled genome bin artificially_reared_1 | reverse complement strand
ATGAAATGTTGATTGAAGAAGGTAAAGAACCTATAGTATTCGACCACGACTGCCGTGAAGGTATATGCGGTATGTGCTCATTGTATATCAACGGACATCCACACGGACCTGCAACAGGTGCTACTACTTGCCAGATCTACATGCGTCGTTTCAAAGATGGTGACACTATCACAGTAGAACCTTGGCGTTCAGCAGGTTTCCCTGTAATCAAGGACTTGATGGTTGACCGTTCGGCATACGACAAGATTATGCAGGCTGGTGGTTTCGTAAGTGTAAATACAGGTGCTCCTCAGGATGCAAACGCTATCCTTATCCCTAAGACAATTGCTGACGAAGCTATGGATGCTGCTACATGTATCGGTTGCGGTGCTTGTGTTGCTGCATGTAAGAACGGTTCTGCTATGCTTTTCGTTTCTGCAAAAGTAAGCCAGTTGAACCTTCTTCCTCAGGGTAAGCCAGAAGCTTTGCGTCGTGCTAAGGCTATGTTGTCTAAGATGGACGAACTTGGTTTCGGTAACTGTACAAACACTCGTGCTTGTGAAGCTGAATGTCCAAAATGTGTTTCAATCAGCAATATCGCTCGTTTGAACCGTGACTTCATTAAAGCTAAACTGAAAGATTAATGATAGTAATATAATCAGATTATAATCCGGTCTCAGTTATCTGGGGCCGGATTTTTTTATTTCATCATATTATTTCTACTTATGTTTTCCACAGATTGAAATAAAATCTCCACAAAAGCTTTTAGTGTGAAATATTTTTAAATTAATAAGTTTTATTGGAGAAAAATTTGTATTTATTATGTGTATTATTTATATTTGCAATGTGATTTTTTTCATAGTATTAGATTTAAGGTTAACAAGGTACGGGGACAAGGCGTTGTCCCCTTTTTTATTTATATCAGTTTATAAATTCCTCCTGCTAAAGCACGCACCATCCCTTTCATTTCCATTTCGAAGAGTATGCTTGTCATCTTATTTATTGGGATATTGGTATTTACCACGATTGTGTTTATCTGTAGTCCGTCGGGATTCTTTTCCAATTGTGATATGACAAGTTCTTCCTCTGGTGTGAGGTCGGGGAAAAGCTGACGCTGTATGCCATCGCGTGGAGTCGAAGTAGGGGTATAGTCCCAATTCATGGCTTTTACCAGCTCTTCTGCACTCTGCAAGAGTGTAGCCCTGTTGTTGCGTATAAGTGTATTGCATCCTATGGAGAATTCATCTCCTATACGGCCCGGAAACGCAAAACAGTCTCGGTTGTAGCTTTCGGCAATGTCAGCTGTAATAAGTGCACCGCCTTTGGCTGCCGATTCTACTACTATTGTTGCATCGCTCATTCCTGCTATTATCCTGTTGCGTTTTATGAAGTTCTGTCTGTCAGGGTTTGTTCCGCTTGGATATTCGGTTATCAGTCCGCCGTGGGTAAGCATTTCTGCTGCAGTGCGACGGTGGACGGCAGGATAGATTCTGTCAAGTCCGTGTGCCAGTACACCCACTGTGTCCATGTCGTATTGTAGGGCTGCCCTATGGGCGTTTATGTCGATGCCGTATGCTAGTCCGCTTACTATTAGTACATCGGGCATTAACTCATGCAGTTCGTTGATAAACCGTTGGCAGATGTCCTTACCGTATTCTGTGGCGTGACGTGTCCCAACCATATTGATTATATGCAGGTTGTTCAGATTGGATGTACCTCTGTAGAATAGCAGAAGTGGAGCATCATCACATTCACGCAGGCGTGACGGATAGTCTTCATCATTTAGAGTAAGACAACGTATGTTGTTTTTTTCGGTAAAACGTATCTCCGCTTCACACAGACGCAGTACATCGCAATTGATGATTGCATCAATCACTTTCTGTGATATGTCTGGCACAATATCTTTGAGGTTTTTAGCATTGCTGAAAATTGTTGTAGCTGAGCCTGCTGCCTCCATCAGACGATGTGCACCTATCAGGCCGAGGCCTGGCAGACGGGTAAGTGCCATAGTGTAAAGCAGTTCTTCGTTCATGGTTATATTATTCGCTGAAATAAGGTGAGAATATAGTGTTGAATACTTCGCTGTCGCCCAGTCGTCCGTTTATAACGCATACGGTTTCTACTGTAGCTTTTATGACTGGCTTCATGTCAGGCAAGCGGAAAATGTCCTGATAGAATACGTATTTTATTCCTTCCTTTTTGATGTATAGTTTTGAGACGAATTCATCTCCACTCTTCAGCGGTGTCTTGAAAGCCATATTCAGTCTTGCCACTACAGGGTCTATACCTTCGTCATGGAGACGTGCGAAACTTACTCCAAGTGATGAAAGGAATTCGTGGCGGGTGTGCTCGATGTAGTGTTGGTAATTGGCATTATTTACGATGCCCTGAAGATCGCATTCATAGTCGCGTACCTTCATTTGCAGTTCGAAGATGTATTTCATTGTGAGTTGGTTTATGAGTTTTTAAGTTTTTTGTTTAGTTACGAGTTGATAAGTTAACGAGGTGATGAGGTTTTTAGCTTCGCTGACCGTTGGCTCATCCTGATGGAGAGCCTTGTTAACTTGTAACTCAGACCTTGTCAAACTGTTATAATTACAAACATACGGAAAAATCCTCTTATAACTATCGTTGCAAGGAATATTCTTCATATTTTTGCATTTATGAATAAGGAACTTAAGATTTTTGCAGCTCCGTTGCAAGGCTTTACGGAAGCTGCATGGCGTGTAGCGCATAATGAAGTGTTTGGCGGAGTTGATGCATATTTCACTCCTTTCATCAGATATGAGAAAGGCGGACTGCGCAATAAGGACAGGCGTGAGATATTGCCTGAAAATAATAATGGTATAAGGCTGATTCCTCAGATTATGGCTTCTGAACCAGAGGAGATGAAAGCTTTGGCCGATTACGTCGTTTCTTTAGGATATAAGGAAGTCGACCTTAATATGGGGTGCCCTTTTCCTCTAATAGCGAACAGAGGTAAGGGGAGCGGCATCTTACAGTATCCTGATAAGGTGGCTGCGCTTATGGACTGTATTAATACTTATGTTGCCAACGGTGTAAGTTTCAGCGTAAAGATGAGATTGGGGCAGGTGTCTGCCGATGAGTGGAAGGAGATTTTGCCTGCCATAAATTCTTCTGAGGTAAAGATGGTAACACTTCATCCGCGTATCGGCAAACAGCAGTATAAGGGTGATGTGGATATAGAGTCTTTTGTAGAGTTCTATAATGAATGCAGCAAACCGTTGGTGTACAATGGTAACCTGTGCAGTGTAGCAGATATAAACAAAATAGTAGAACAGTTTCCTAATCTGTACGGCGTAATGATAGGGCGTGGGCTTCTTGCCAACGGAGATTTGGCTGCAGGATATAAATCTGGACTGGAGATTAAGCCGGACGAACTGTATGCCAAGGTGCGCAGAATGCATTCTCTGATGTATCAAAGATATTCAGAGACTATTGAGGGTGGCGATGCACAACTCCTTCTTAAGATGAAGTCCATGTGGGAGTATTGGCTTCCCGAACTTGACAAGAAAAAGAGGAAAGCTATTCACAAGGCTAATAAATTGTCTGTTTATCTGAACGAAGTTGAAGGTGTTAGATAGTTAGTGGACAGGTTGACAAGGTTTTGGCTTCGCCGACAGTTGGCTCAGTCCGGAGGAACCCTTGTCAACTTGTCAACTGAAACCTTGTTAACTTTTCTTCAAATACTCAAATCCGATGCGACAGTACAGACATTTTTTCGGGTCGCAATAATTCTTTTTCAGCTGTATCAGAGCTTGGCTGTCGCCTGCATGTGCGGCTTCAAGTCCGCACTCTTTCCACATCCGTGTGATGAAATTGTTTTCGGGTTTCAATGTTTCCAGCATTTCTGAAGCACGTGTCGTGAGGCGGTTTATTCCTCTATGTTTGCCATAGGCATAGAGGAAAGGTATTACAGTGTTTATTATCAGCAGATTGATGGATGAAGTGCTGAGGCTTTTCTTTACGGGAGTAGATACTTCGCCAAAGGTATAGTGAGTGATCCAATATTCCGATGTGTCAGTTTCAAGCATCGGTCTAAGTTGTTCTATTGTTTCTGCTTCAAGAATCCTTGACAGCAGTCCCTGTGAGGTATGATACAGTTTTGCCAATTGGGCAATCCTTACGTGAGGGAAGTTACCCGGACGCATACGAAGCAATTTCCAACGGCAGTTTTCTGAAGTGGTGAAGCTGAATTTGTGTTTAAGATAGGTATATTCTTTTAGAAGTTTGTTTGTATATTCGTCGTATGCTGCATCGATAAGTCCTGCCTGTCCGAAGAATATAGCTTCTATTTGGAACAGGCTGTCACGATGCTTGTCAACAGCTCTCAAAGGAATAGTATGAGCCCACAGTTCGAAAGCTTCACTGTTAGTACCGAAACCGAAGTTACGTGCCAGAGTTATGAAAAAAACATCCTCCCAACTGTTGTTATATTTTTCCATCAGTTTTGTTATGCGTTGCGTCTTTTCTTCGAAACGCTCTATCTGTAGTGTATTCAGCCAGCTGTGGATAAGGAGTTTGGACAGTGACGGGATGAGCCTGTAGCAAGCTGGGTAGTGTGCAGTGCGTATCAGTTCGTTATAGCTGTCTACAAGGTAAGTGGGGTAGTGAAGTTCCATTTGTGGAATCTTTTCACCGTTCGGTCGGCATGGCTCATAGTCGATGTCGGATGCTATATGTAGAATTACGTTGTTGTAATCGGAGTTTGTGTCATGGTGATGTAATTTCCAGTCGGATGCCTTTAGGTGTATCTCTATGTTTCCCACCCATAACACGCCGTTTATCTTAATCTTGGCATTGAAGAAGTCGGGGCCTGCGTTGGTGTTCCACAGTCCCGGGTCAATCACTTCCACTTCCATGCCGTCTGTAGTACGTAACGGCTTAAGCGGGAAAAGTTTGTGTTTCCATACGTAATGTAAAAGTTGTTCCATGCTAACGTGTGTAAATATTGCCTAAATGTAATGATTTATAATGAAAAGCATTATCTTTGTGGCTAAAATAAATCGAAAAATATGAAGATAGCATTAATAGGATATGGAAAAATGGGCAAAGAGATAGAAAAGATTGCCCTTTCACGTGGACATGAAATTGTTAGTATAATTGATATAAACAATACACAGGATTTTGAGTCGGAAGCATTCCGTTCAGCTGATGTGGCAATAGAATTTACGGCTCCTTCTGTGGCTTATAACAACTGCATGTCAGCCTTCAAGAATGGTGTCAAAGTGGTTTCCGGTAGTACTGGATGGATGGGTGAGCATGGCGACGAGATGCGCCGTATGTGTGCGGAAGAAGGTGCTACTCTGTTTTGGTCATCAAACTTCAGTCTTGGTGTAGCTATTTTCTCTGCCGTAAACAAATACCTGGCCCGCATAATGAATAATTTCCCTGGTTATGATGTGTCGATGGTGGAGACTCATCACATTCACAAACTTGATGCTCCAAGCGGTACCGCTATTACACTGGCAGAAGGTATTCTGGAAAACCTTGACCGTAAGGATAAATGGGTTATGGGGACACTTACTGCACCGGATGGTACTGTGAGCGGTACAACTGAATGTGCTGCAAACGAAATGCCTGTAAGTGCAATCCGTCGTGACGAGGTTCCGGGTATTCATACAATAACATACGAATCAGAGGCTGATTCAATCATCATTACTCACGATGCTAAGAACCGTAAGGGGTTTGCCCTTGGTGCTGTGCTTGCTGCAGAATATACTGCAGAGCATACCGGATTCTTGGGTATGAATGACTTGTTTAATTTTTAATTATTAATTTTTAATTCTCAAAGAATGATACAGGCATCACGCAAACAGTGGATAAAGTTTGCCATAGCAATGGTTCTTTATCTGGCATTTATAATATGGCTGAAGAGTTGGCTTGGTATAGTTGCCATACCGTTTATCTTCGATGTTTATATAACCAAGAAAATACCTTGGACATGGTGGAAGAAATCTACCAACCCGCTTGTTGTTACTGTTATGAGTTGGGTAGATGCCATTGTATTCGCTTTGGTTGCGGTATATTTCGTCAATCTGTATTTCTTTCAGAATTACGTTATTCCTTCGTCTTCGCTAGAGAAATCGTTGCTCGTGGGTGACTATCTGTTCGTAAGCAAGATGAGCTATGGGGCAAGAATTCCGCAAACCCCGCTTCATATGCCGCTTACTCAGCATACTCTTCCGGTGTTCAACTGCAAGTCGTATCTGGAATGGCCAAAATGGGACTATAAGCGTGTGGAGGCTCTTGGTCATGTGCAGCTTAACGATATAGTAGTGTTTAACTTTCCGGCAGGTGATACCGTAGCCACTGCTATGCCGGCAGAGGATATCTACCGCATAAGTTATCAGGCTGGTAAGGAACTTTCCAAACCTATTGATATGTCAGCACTTACACCGTTGCAGCAGCGCGAAGTTTATGACTATTATTATGCTGTAGGCCGTAGATATATTGATGAAAACAAGTCTATGTTCGGCGAAGTTGTAAGCCGTCCTGTTGACAGACGCGAGAACTATGTTAAACGTTGTGTAGGTCTTCCGGGGCAGACTCTTGAAATCAAGAATAAGATAGTTTATCTGGACGGCAAGGCAAATAAGGAACCGGATAATGTGCAATACAGATATTTTGTGCATACTACACGTCAGCTTCCTGACGAACTGTGCAAGGAGTTGGGAATAAGCCAGGAAGACCTTATGGCCTATTATCCGCAGGAGTCAGTATATAACATTCCTCTTACAGAGAAAGCCAAGGCTGCTCTGCTGGCACGCAAGGATCTTGTGAAATCAATAACAGATGTTCCTGGTGATGATGCGGGAGGCTTATATCCAGTAAACAAACTAACAGGATGGACTACTGATAATTACGGACCTGTATGGATTCCTAAGAAGGGTGAAACTATAGAACTTACAATTGACAATCTTCCGATTTACGAACGTCCTATACATGTGTATGAAGGTAACAAGCTGGAAGTAAAAGATGGCAAAATCTATATCAATGGAGAGGAAACAAACAAATATACCTTCCGTATGGATTATTACTGGATGATGGGAGATAACCGTCATAATTCTGCCGATTCACGTTTCTGGGGATTTGTTCCTGAGGACCATATCGTGGGTAAACCTATCTTTATCTGGCTGTCTCTCGACAAGGATAGGGGATGGTTTGATGGTAAGATACGTTGGAACAGATTGTTTAAGTTTGTAGATAATATAAAGTAATAGGAACAAGGTTTCAGTTACAAGTTGACAAGGCCTTACATCCGAATAGCAACCATAGGTTTGTGAAGCTAAACCTTGTCTACTTGTAAACTCGTCATCTTGTTAACTAATTAACAATGAAACCCTGGCTGACATATATCAGAGTTATAGTCATAGCCGTACTGGCAGTGATTATAGTCAAAACCCTGTTTGTCACATCATGTTTTATACCTTCCTCGGGAATGGAGAACACACTTTACCGTGGAGAAGGCGTCCTGGTGGGCAAATGGAGTTATGGTTGGCGTGTGCCTCTGCAGTCGGTGTTTGGCTACAAGAGATTGTTGCCCTCCGATGTCAGACAGGGCGATATAGTTGTTTTCAATAATCCTATGCCTGCCGATACGTCATTATCAATAGACAGAAGAGAACTTTATATTAGCAGATGTATAGGAATTCCGGGTGATACGCTTATGCTGAACAGTCAGTTTATTGCTGAAGGAACAGATGTTTTCAGTCCGGATACAAAAGCACTTTATTCCTATCCTGCAGATAAGGATGAGGCTATGGATAGTGTACTTCATTCTTTGGGGATAACTGACAATCAGTTGGCTGGATATACTCCTGAGGGCAATTATATCAGGAGTTTTAGTTATTATGAACATTATCTCATTACCCAAAGGCTTGACAAAAAGGTGAAACTTGTACCTCTCTATCCTGAAGACAGTCATAAGGCATATCCTTTTGTAGTTCCCAAAAAAGGGACACCAATAAAGATATATCCGTGGAATGCTGCTTTGATAGGTAATATGATAACTTTTCATGAGAAACGTGATGTATCACTAAATGATGATACAGTATACGTAGAGGGAAAGCCGGTGAAAGAATATACATTCTCGCAAAATTACTATTGGATGGTGTCTAACGATCCGGTAAATATAAATGATTCACGTCTGTTTGGCTTTGTTCCTGAGAATCATATTATAGGCAAGGCATTGAGAATATGGTATCCTTCGAAGAAGGGACGGTTCATGAAAAAAATTCAGTAAACACAGAAGATGGAAAGTAAAGATGTTATTCTCGGTTCGGCATATCTGCCTCCGGTTTCTTATTTCGCGGCATTGTACTCATGCAGAAAAGCTTATATTGAAAGATATGACCATTACATGAAACAGACATACCGTAACAGGTGTGTTATTGCTTCTGCTGATGGTCCTTTGGCTTTGACCATACCTGTGGAGAAATCATCCGAAGGCAAGTGTGCCATGAAGGATATTAGAGTGTCGGAGCATGGAAACTGGCGTCACGTACACCGCAATGCATTTGTGGCTGCATACAAGCAAAGCCCATTTTTTGATTATTATGCCGACGAATTCAATGCCTTTTTTGACAGGAAATATGAGTTCCTTTATGATTTTAATATGGAATTGGTGCAGTGGCTCTGCGAACAGATAGATATTCAGCCAGAACTTGTTCCTACAATTGAGTATATGGATGCCAGCGAGTATATCCTTGATTTTCGTGAGGCTATACATCCTAAGAAATCCGCAGGCGCCGGGATGCCATTCTATCGTCCGGTGCCATATTATCAGGTGTTTGACTCACGTCTCGGGTTTCAGCCTGATTTAAGTATTGTGGATTTGTTATTCAATATGGGACCGGAGAGTTTATTGGTCTTGAGAAACTCTTTAGAAAAATAAAATAATATAAATCTTTTAATTGTATAGCTCTAAAATTACTTTATCAGTAACAATTCTTCTTTGTATACATTTGCTCTTATGTTGTGAGAATAAATACGCATGAAGTTGCGTATTTATTCTCACAACTATATTCTTGTGCTATTATCTGTAATTTACATAACAAAATAATATTGTTTAATCTTGCTTTTATATTGAAAATATTTATAAATAAGTAAATATTGTATTATGTATTTAAATAATATGATATTTAAAACATAAATTATGTATAATTTAATTTGAGGGGCTGACTTAGTTGATTTGGCTAAATGTGATAAAAAGATAGTGTTATTAGCTTATTGGCCTCATATTGTATTGAAGAGTATGCCGTAAATGGATAAATGTAATCTTTTTGAAAATCTTTTTGTCAAAATGAAAAAATATTTTTGTAAATATTTGCTTATAAAATGCTAAAAATCTACTTTTGTAGCGGATTTATTTAAGAGAAATTTATGAAAAACAAGGTTTTGATTTTTTGCATTTATCTTATTTTGGGGATCAATTCTTTAGGAACTTTGATGGCCCAATCGCTAAATGTAACAGGAGTAGTTCTGTCTAACGATGATGGTCTTCCGGTAGTAGGGGCGACTATTCAAGTTCAAGGAACATCTACCGGAACAGTGACAGATATTGATGGTAAGTTTTCTGTTAGTGTTAAAAAAGGTAGTAAATTAGTAGTTAGTTACATTGGTATGAAATCTCAAACTCTTTCTGCCAAAAGTAACATGGTGATTAAATTGGAATCTGATTCCGAGTTATTGGATGAGGTTGTTGTAACCGGTATGCAGCGTATGGATAAGCGCTTGTTTACTGGAGCAAGCACTAGTATCTCTGCAAGTGATGCCAAATTGGATGGTGTTCCAGATGTGAGCCGTGCATTGGAAGGACGTGCTGCCGGTGTATCGGTACAAAATGTGTCAGGAACATTTGGTACTGCCCCTAAAATCAGGGTTCGTGGTGCTACTTCTATCTATGGTAGCTCGAAGCCATTGTGGGTAGTAGACGGTGTTATTATGGAGGATGTTACAGAAGTTGGTGCGGATGAACTTTCATCTGGTGATGCTGTAACTTTGATAAGTTCTGCTATTGCTGGTCTTAATGCAGATGATATTGAAAGTTTTCAAATACTTAAGGATGGTTCTGCTACTTCTATCTATGGTGCCAGAGCGATGGCGGGTGTGATTGTTGTAACAACTAAAAAAGGTAAAGCCGGAACTAACAAGATTAGTTATACAGGTGAATTTACAATGCGTCTTAAGCCAAGCTATAATAACTTTAATATAATGAACTCTCAGGAGCAGATGGGAGTTTATCAGACTATGGCTAATAATGGATATCTGAACTTTGCAGATGTGTATCGCGCATCAGATAGTGGAGTATATGGAAAGATGTATCATCTTATTAATACATATAACCCGGAAACAGGTTTCGGATTGGCTAATACACCAGAGGCAAGAAATGCTTATTTGCGTGAAGCAGAGTTCCGTAATACAGATTGGTTTGATTTGCTTTTCAATAATTCAATATCACAGAATCATGCTATCAGTATGACAAGTGGTACAGACAAGGCTTCGTATTATACATCAATCAGCGTTATGAATGACCCGGGATGGACAAAACAAAGTAAGGTTCAGCGTTATACCGCCAATCTTAATGCTTTGTATAATATCTCGAAGAAGTTGTCTTTTAATATGATTGGTAATGCATCGTATAGAAAGCAGCGTGCTCCTGGTACATTAAGTTCAACTCTTGATGTTGTTAGTGGTGAGGTTAGACGTGATTTTGATATCAATCCATATTCTTATGCCTTGAATACTTCCAGAGCCTTGGACCCTAATGAAACATATGTCCGCAATTATGCTCCATTTAATATCTTCAATGAATTGGAAAGCAATTATATGGACTTGAATGTTGTTGATATGAAATTTCAGGGTGAGTTGAAATTTAAGCCAATACAGAAAGTTGAAATTTCTGCTCTTGGTGCTTATAAGTATTCTACAACAACACAGTCGCATAAGATTACTGATTATTCAAATCAGGCATGGGCTTATAGGGCTATGGATGATGCTACTATGCGTGATGCAAACCCTTGGTTGTATACAGACCCTGATAAAATAAACAGTCTTCCGGTTTCTGTTCTTCCTGTTGGAGGTTTCTTCAGAGAGACAAAGTATAATATGAACAGTTATGACTTCCGTGCTACTTTAAGTTATAATGATGTTTATAACGATATACATATCTTCAATTATTTCGGTGGTATGGAACTCAATGCAACAGATCGTAGTCAGACATGGTTTAATGGTGTAGGATTACAGTATGATATGGGTATGCTTCCTTCATTCGATTATCTGTTCTTTAAACAAAGTAAAGAAGAAAACAGTAGCTATTTTACAGTATCAGAGACTAGAAGTCGTGATGTAGCATTCTTTAGTACTGCAACTTATTCTTACAATGGTAAGTATACTTTAAATGGAACAATTCGTTATGAAGGATCTAATAAATTAGGTAAGAGCCGTGCTTCCCGTTGGTTGCCTACATGGAATGTTTCTGCTGCATGGAATATGCATGAGGAAGAGTGGTTTGAAAATCTTGAGCCTGCATTATCTAATTTTACTTTAAAAGGTTCGTATTCATTGACAGCAGATAGAGGACCTGCCAGTGTATCAAACTCACGTGTGATAATAAATAGTTATAATCCTTATAGACCATTTGCAAGTGTTAGTGAATCAGGTCTTACCATAATGGAATTGGAAAACAGCGAGTTGACATATGAAAAGAAACATGAATTGAATATCGGTGCTGAAATAGGTTTTGTAAACAATCGTATTAATCTTGCTGCAGACTGGTATACACGTAATAATTATGATCTTATAGGTGTAATTAATACTATGGGTATTGGTGGTCAGATTTCTAAATATGCTAATGTGGCTAGTATGAAATCTCACGGAGTTGAGTTTACTCTTTCTACTCGTAATATCGATACTAAAGATTTTAAGTGGAATACAGATTTTATTTTCTCTAAAGCAAAAAATGAGGTTACAGAGTTGGATGCAAATTCAAGAGTTATAGATCTTGTGTCTGGCGTTGGTTTCGCACAGGAGGGTTATCCGGTACGTTCTCTGTTCTCATTTGACTTCAAGGGCTTGACAGATCAGGGTTTGCCTACATTTGTTAATGAATACGGAGAAATCACAACTAGCGATATAAATTTCCAGGAAATAAATGAAAAAGGACATCTGGTTTATGAAGGACCTACTGATCCGACAGTAACAGGAAGTTTTGGTAATATATTTACATATAAGAATCTTAAGCTGAATGTGTTCATTACATATTCATTTGGTAACGTAATACGTATGGATCCGGTATTCAGTAATACATATTCTGATTTGGATGCTATGCCAAGAGAATTTATTAACAGATGGACTGTTCCTGGTGATGAGAATATAACAACAATACCGGTTATAGCTGATACAAGAATGAATAAGCAAGACCAGTATTTGAGCAGAGCATACAATGCATATAACTATTCTACTGAACGTATTGCAAAAGGTGATTTCATTAGAATGAAGGAAATATCTCTTTCATATGATTTACCAAAGAAGGTAGTAAGTGCAATGAAGTTGTCTAACCTTTCATTGAAATTGCAGGCAACAAACTTGTTTTTGATTTATGCTGATAAGAAACTCAATGGACAAGATCCTGAGTTCTTTAATACAGGTGGTGTAGCAGCTCCTGTTCCAAAGCAGTTTACATTGACATTACGTTTAGGAATATAATTTTATAATATTAAGTATGAAAAGATTTTTATTATCAAGCATATTTTTGGGAGCGTCACTCCTGATAACATCGTGTTCTGATTTTCTAGATACCTTACCGGACAATAGAACTGAAATTGATACAGAATCAAAGGTAACCAATCTGTTGGTCTCAGCCTATCCACAAGTATTCCCTATGATGATGTGGGAGATGTCATCTGATAATGTTATGGATAATGGTTCACTGTATGATATTGAAACTCAGGCTATCGAAGATGCGTATTTATGGGAAGATATCAAGACGGATACGGATACTGATGCTCCACAAGGGGTTTGGGCAAACTTATATATGGCTATAGCATCGGCCAATAATGCCTTAAAAGCAATAGAGGAGATGGGTAATCCTGCCTCATTGAATCCGCAAAAAGGTGAAGCTTTGCTTTGTAGAGCGTATTCTCATTTTATTCTTGCCAATACTTTCTGTATGGCATATAACCCTAATACTGCAGCTAATGAACTGGGTATACCGTATGCCACAGAGCCAGAAACAACTGTTTCTCCGGTTTATGAACGTGGCAATCTGGAAGATACATATAAGAATATAGAGAAAGACATTCTTGAGGGTCTTCCTTTAATTGACGATAATATATATACAGTTCCAAAGTATCATTTTAACAAAAAAGCCGCCTATGCTTTTGCAGCACGTTTTTATCTCTTTTATATAAAGGAAGATAAGTCCAATTACGAGAAAGTAATTGAATATGCTGACAAAGTTTTGGGAACGGATCCTACAAAGGTTTTGAGAAACTATTCATCAGAAATGGGTATATATGATGATCCAGAGAATATGGCTAATGCTTATATTGATGCTAAATCTGCTGCAAATCTTATGATTTCAGTAATATATTCATCATGGCCTTATATTTATGGCCCATACGATATTTCAAAGCGATATGGACTTGCCAGAGCTATTTCTGAGAATGAACTTTTACAAGCAAGAGGACCTTGGGGAGATGGAAATGTACTTTTCTTTGGAGCAAAACTTTACGGATTTGACCAGAAAATATCTTTTTTTAAGTACAACATGTATTTTGAGTTTACTGATAAGGTTAATGGTATAGGTTACAGACATGCAGTAATTGTTCCATTTTCCACTAATGAGACTCTTCTTTGTAGAGCAGAAGCAAATGTTATGAAGTCCCAACCGGATTATAACAGCGCTTTAAATGATTTGAATGCATGGGTTGCAGCAGCAGAAACAAAAGAAGGAGGATTGAATGCAGATGTACTTACGGTAGAAGGTATAAATGATTTTTATAGATGGCTGGCATATACACCTGTTGAACAGGCAGATGATAAGGGACGTACGGCAAAGAAAAAATTGAATTCTTTTTTTACTTTTGAAAGTAGTCAGCAAGAAAATTTCATTCATTGTATCTTGCAAGCTCGTCGTCTGGAACTTGTTCATGATGGAAACAGATGGCTTGACATCAAACGTTGGGGAATTGAATTCTCGCACAATAGAGAAGATAAATCTCCTATAACATTAAAAAAGGATGATCCTAGAAGGGCAATCCAGCTACCTCAAGATGTTATTAATGCAGGGCTTGAGGCAAATCCAAGATAAAAAAATTAATATATTATGAATATGAAAATGTCAAGATATCTATTAATACTGTTGACCGCATTTAGTATTACCTCTTGCGGTGTAGATGACGAAATAAGCAAAGATAGTATTTTCAATACAGAATCTCCTACAAGGAATGAACTGGATACGTGGATATTGGAGAACTATGTAAACGAATATAATATAGATTTAAAGTATCGTTTCGAGGATATCGAATCTGATATGAATTATAATGTGATACCGGCTAATTATACTAAATCAGTAGCTTTGGCACAACTGGTAAAATATTTGTGGATGGATGTATATACAAAGATTGCCGGTAAGACGTTCCTTTGTACTTACTGCCCGAAAGTAATGCATTTTGTTGGTTCTCCTGAATATGAAGCAGGTGGAGGATCAATGGTTCTTGGAACAGCAGAAGGTGGTATGAAGATTACGCTGTTTAATGTAAACGGACTGGATGTGAGAAATCCGGATATGGAACTCCTTAATGAATGGTATTTTAAGACAATGCATCATGAATTTGCACATATCCTTCACCAGACAAAAAACTATTCAACTGATTATATTACAATAACACAAGGTAAATATACAGGTCCTGCATGGGTAAACAAGACAGACTCTGAAATGCGTAAACTTGGTTTTGTTACTGCTTATGGTTCGACTAATGTTGATGAGGATTTTGTAGAGGTTATTGCCAATTATATAGTAAAATCGGATTCTGAATGGGAGAATATTCTTCAAGAAGCCGGTGAGGAAGGGGCTACTCTAATTAATCAGAAGTTGGATATGGTGACTGAGTATTTACAGGAATCATGGGGAATAGATATAAAGGTTCTTCATGATGAGGTGCAGTACAGACAATCACAAATACAGAATTTTGATTGGGAAACTTTAAAATAATGAAAACTTATGAAGAATATAATATATTGTATAGCAATGATATTCGGCTCTTTAGCTTTTTTCTCTTGTAATTCAGGTACAAAAGAGTTATTCGAAGAGTCTGCAGCAGAAAGAGTTACTGCCGCCATGAATGAAGCAAAAGAAGTATTATGTTCATCACAAAACGGATGGTTGATGAAGTATTATCCTTCAAGAACAAAGGCTTTCGGTGGTTACAATGTACTTATTTCATTCACAGAAGATGGTTATGTGAGTGTTTCATCTGAGTTGTTTGATGCGGATAAGGTAAGTACAAGCCATTATCGTTTGAAGGAACAGGCAGGACCTACTCTTACTTTAGATACAGAGAATGAAGTTTTTCATCTGTTCTCTAATCCTAATTCCGGCTATGGTAGTGTAGGGCTTGGTATGGAAGGAGATTATGAATTTACTATTTTGTCTGCTACTCCTGATAAAGTGGTTTTGAAAGGAAAGAAAAGTGGAAATAATATTGAAATGACTCCATTTCCTGTTGATCAGTCATGGGTAGACTATCTTACAGTCATTAAAGAATCTTTTTCAGAAATAGATAATTATTTTATGTATGAATATAAGGTAGATGGAGAATCTTTTTCTGTAACAAGAAATAATAATTGTTTTTCTATTTCTTTTAAGGATGTAACAGGTGAGAGGTTGTCAAAAACTGTTCCATACATTTTAAATGCTAAAGGAATAGACTTTGCTGATCCACTCGTACTTGGAAATAAAGAAGTATCTTCTCTAGTATACGATTCTGGAAAGTGGAAAAATGAAGATGGAAGTGTTTCACTTGAAGGTTTGAAACTTTCTACATACGAGGCTTTTGTCAACAAAGGACCATGGTTCATTACTTATGACGGCTTGGGTGATTACGGTAAAGGTATTGTAGACAATGTAAGGGATAATATTTTCAAGGGTGCTGACAATGATTTTCTTGTTGTTGCTTTAGGAAAATATTTAAGTGATTCTTACGATGCTTTAAATATAGTCCTTGAGGATGATTTGGATGGTTATAAAGATGGTGAAGGACTTGCTGGGTTTATGCTTGCTGATATTCAGAAATCAGGAACAAGTAATATTAAAATAACAACGGATACCAGAGCCACAGATGTGGTAAATTCTATGATTGGTATTTCACAATCATTTATGGATTTTGTTAAGATATTTATGAGTTTGGATTCTGAAACAAGCACACGTATTTTTACGGTAGAGTATGATAGACCATACAATCCGTCTGTTGCAACGTTTACTGAAAGATCGAATCCTCAGAATACATTTAAGATTACTTGTATTGGTGACAACAATGCTTATTTCGATCATCAGTATGATTGATGAACTCTCTCTTAATTTAACTTTATATTATTTATAATTATCTGTGCATGCCGTGAGGCATGCCAGATTCGTTTGTAATCTAATTTTTATATAGTATATTATGAAACTCAAATTTAATCTTTTGACAATGTTCCTTACTCTTCTTTTATGGAGTGGATGTAAGGATGAGAATGACCCAGGTACAACAGAACCTGAAGAAGTTAAAATTGAAGTGACTACTCAGAATGCTGATGGCCAGAGTCTTGTTTTCGCAACTTCTGCTACATTTAAACTAAACCTGCAAGGTGTTGAATCTTTTGTATATGAAGTAAAAGAGGGAGATGTGACAGAGGAACCAGATCCTGTGGTAATGTATGCAAATGCAAATGAAGAGGGTGGTAGTGGAGTTATTACCGCAAAAAATGGTGAGAATGAAACAACAGTTAATGGACTGTTGGGAAACACAAAATACACTATATTCTTTGCATTTAAATGTGGAAAAGAATATCAAGTAGAGAAAGTTGTGTTTACTACAACTGATTATACCGATATTTTGACACTGATTAGTGTGGATTACGATGGAATGACTTTTCATGTAAATGTTGGAGACGACGTTTATTATCGTTTGGGAATAACAGAAGCTGAAAATTATTTCGGAATGAAAGAACAGTTCTTCATGTCGGATGTTGATTTTTTGAATAGTGGTGTTGTATATCATGGAAGCCAGACAATAAAAATTAAAAATGGTGATACCATTAATCCTGAATGGCCAGATGATGAATTCAATAAATATAATATCTTCTATCCAGGTGGAACATATATGTTGTTGTTAGGTGAATGTGATGCCGAAGGTGAAATGTCTTATGAAGTAGACAATGGAGGAAATCCAGGCTTCCCTGGAGGCCTTATGAGTAGTAGGTCTATCCAAGATAATGTTTCTACTTATACAGAAGAATTTTCAGAAGAAAATATTACATTCAACGGTAAATATGCTAAAATGAGATTCTGGACCAAGTTCCCTGAATCAGTAGAAAATGAAGCTAAAGTTTCTGTAATTAAGAAGACAGAGAGAAGTATTAAACTTTCTGTTATACCAGGAAAGGATGTAATCAACTACGGAGCAGTTATTTTTGATGAGGATAACTGTGATATCATTGAAAGATGGTTTGGCGATAAAGGTTTGCAAACTGCTGTATTGTTCAAATCTCAACAGTTTACTGGTAATCAGGAAATTGAATATACTGATTTGGAGGTAGGTAAGAAGTATAGATTCTTTGTAATTTCCAACTATAACGAAAATCTTACAAAACAGAGCTTTTATGTTCAGGATTTTGAGATTACTCCATCTACTAATCCTAAATCAGAACTTACAGTAACTCCAGTAGAAAGTAATAATCCTTATAGTGTAGCATTTAATATTAAAGCTTTGAATAAAGATTGTTACGGAATACGTTATCTTGCCAACTATACAAAAGACTGGGCAAGTGCACCATACGATGACGCTACAATGCTCAGCACTTATGGTGTAGATGTTACAGATAAGGAAATTATGGATCAGATTAACAGTGAAAACGGTTATAACATGGAATTTGGTTCATGGGAAAATTCTGAAACCAAGATAGTTCTTCTTTCTTATAACGTAGATGAGGCTCCATCTGATGAAATATTCTCATGTATTGCTATGTCTGCTCCTGAAACTGGAACTCCACTTCAGTCTGAAGTATTTGATAAAATTACAGGTACTTGGAATGTAAAATATACATATAGAAAATACAAGACAGGTGAACAGCAAACTGTTGACTTCCCTATAGTATTTACACAGACAGCAGAAGAAGCTCCAGCTACTTTACCGGAAGATGTTCATGCAGCATTACTCGAATATTGGAAAGGTTTTGGTTATAGTGATACTGAAGCAGAAGCTAAAATAGATGAATATGTTGCCGACTATAAAGAATCTGCAGAAAAGTATACTCAAAAATACAAAGATATGAACCGTATTGTAGGAAACGGTTTCAAACCACTTCACGATTATTACGGTACATGGGATTTGTTCTGCAATATGAACTATAGCGCTTATGACACAGATGAGTTGTTCTACGACTTTGGTCCTAAGATTTACTTGCAGGTTATGACAGATAATGAAGGAAATGAGGAAATAGGATTGGTAACTTATGAAAATGCGATACCACCAGTATCTTCAGGTATTACTTACTATGATTATTATATGTATGGTGATAATGTTGAGGCTGAAGGATGGGGATATAGCAACGTTACTTACCCGGTTGAACTCTCTGAAGATGGCAATACTTTGACAATAAAAGGTTTCTATGATAAGAGTATATCACCTTACACACTTTATCCGTCAATAGCTTATCTCATGAGTGGATATCCTTTCTATCAGTTCTATGGTGATGGTGATATTGTCTTAACTAAAACAGGTGATTCTGAGGATCTCGGAGCTGTTAAGTCTTCTACTGGAACGAGAACAGTTGATACAAATGGTTTGAAATCTGTATCTCCTGTACGTAAGGATGGAAGAATGATGAGAACATATATTCCTAATGAAAAGACTTCATTGAAGTTTAATAAGACGACAGTTCAGTACAGTCCTGTTGATTGGTCTTCAAAGTCTTTGAGTGAGTGGTCTTTAAAATAAAAATAATAGTTTGAATCGATGAAGAAAATATTTTTTATACTGGTATGTGCGTTTTTGTCTGTGAACCTGTATTCACAGACAATGCCTAATGTACAGGTAGAAGATATGACAGGGAAGCAGGTAAATACTGCTTCCCTTGTTGGCGATAGACCTGTTATTCTTTCATTTTGGGGTATAACATGTAAACCATGTCTTATTGAACTTAATGCTTTGAATGAGTGCATGGAGGAGTGGAAAGAGGAAGTTGACTTTGATATAATTGCAGTTTCAATTGATGATGCCCGCTTCGTTTCAAGAGCCCGTTCAATGGCTAAAGGATACGACTGGCAGTTTACATGTCTATTTGATAAAAACCAGGATTTGAAACGTGCGCTTAATGTATCTTTTACACCGCATACGTTCATTATAGACAGTAAGGGTAAGGTGGTTTACTCTCATACAGGATATGTTCCTGGTAGTGAAGAAGAATTGTTCGAAAAACTTAAAGAGCTTAAATGATGAAGAAAAAGAATCTGGCTTTATTAAGTATGTTTGGTGTTGCTGCCACATTGTCTGCACAGAATAATGATAAAGGAACTCTTACAGGAAGTCTGGAGTCCAATAACATATATTATGTGGAAGACAACAAACTCAGTGGTTCTACAACGGCTAATCCTGATGACCATTTTGGTTCTAACAGTTACCTGAAACTGGATTATATGAAAGGAAAATTTTCGGCTGGATTACAGTTGGAAGCTTTTCTTCCTGCACTTCAAGGCTATGATTATGCTTTGTATGGTGGAGGAAAGCGTACGATGCTTGGAGCCAAATATGTGCAATGGGAAGACGAAGATTTCGGTTTCAGGGCTGGTGATATTTATGAGCAATTCGGAACAGGTCTTATATTCCGTAGCTATGAAGACAGAGCTTTGGGATTCAACAACTCTCTGGAAGGAGTTCACGGACGATTCAGCTATAAGAATTATCTGACTGTTAAAGCAATGTACGGTCGCCCAAGATTATATCTTGACTATGCTGAATCAAGTGTAAGAGGAGGAAATCTTAATGTTTCACTTTCAGATATCACCGGATGGTCTTCTGCAGTCCTTAATCTTGAAGGAAGTTATGTAAACAGATATGAGAATCTTATGGATACTCCTGATTTCATGGATAGATTAAGTACAAACAGTCTTGATATGTATTCAGTTGGTGCAAACTGGAACTGGAACGGAATAGATGCACGTATGGAGTATGTAACAAAAAGTAAGGACCTGACAGTAGCAACTGCAAAAGAGATGGTTAGCGGTAAGGCTATTTTTGCAGAACTCGGTTATTCCGGTTCTGGCTTTTCTGCACTTGCATCTTATCGTAAGTTGAGCAATATGAATACTATGCTTACGTTGAAAGGACAAGGTTCTGGAAATGTACTGAACTACATTCCGGCATTGACAAGACAGTATACATATATGCTTGCAAACCTTAACCCATATCAGGTGAGTCCTGATGGTGAGAATGGAGGTCAGGGAGACATCTATTACACATATCGTCCGGCATCCAATAGAAGTAATTATTGGAAAATGCATGCCAATGTATCAATGTATTATTCTGATAGTAAACATACAGGTGAAAGCCGTCTGTTGTGGAGAGATGTAAACTTTGATGTTGAACATAGATGGAACAAGAGTCTTAAGACTATAGCCCTTGTGTCTGTACAGGAGTGGAGTCCTTCGCATGGTGTTAATGATGTGACTTATGCATCTAATATTTTTGTGTTGGACAATACATATAAGTTCAATAGAAAGACATCATTGCGTGTAGAACTGCAATATCTGTATTCTACTGATTATGAAAAAGACTGGATGGCAGGACTTGTGGAATTGAGTTTTGCACCAAAATGGAGTGTATCAGTAAGCGATATGTACAATCATGGAAAAACTAAGATACACTATTATAATGCATCAGTAAGTTATTCTGCCAATAGAACCAGAATACAGTTGGGATATGGACGCAACCGTGCCGGTTATGTATGCTCTGGTGGAGTGTGCAGATATACTCCTGCATATACAGGAGCTAATCTGACTGTAACAACCTCATTTTAAATAAGTGATTTTTAAAACAAACCTAAAATTATTAGTTATGAAATTTTTAGATATTAAAAGTATATTGCCATTGTTTATGAGCATTTTATTTTTCTCTTGTACTGGCAATAGTGGAGAAGAAGGTGATGGTGGTGATGTAAGTGGTGATTTGGTCTTGAAAGTATCAAAATCAATAATTGTTGCCGATGGTGAGGACGCAGCTGTCTTTACTGTTATGAAAGGTGAGACAGACGTGACAGACGATGCTAAGATTTATCTAGGTGATGGTGTATTTGAAGGAACAACTTTTTCTACTTCTACTGTAGGCGAATATAAGTTTTTTGCAAATTATGATGGAGAGGTGACAGAGAAACAAACTGTTAAAGCTATAGAAAGTGGTGCTATTCCTGTGCCTGATGATTCTAAACCAGAGGAATTTAGTAATTTCAAGCATAGAACATTATTTATTCAGTCTACAGGTACTTGGTGTCCTAACTGTCCATATGTCACAGCAGCTGTACATAAATATCAAGAAAATAATAATGATGGAAATGCTGTATTTGCAGCTGCTCATAATGGAGATAGCATGGCAAATGAATATTCTGCAAAAGTAATTTCTTGGTTGGGAGTAAACTCTTATCCTTCACTTACAACAAATTTAAATGGAGCTACTGAATTATATAATACGATTGATACTGATGCTTTAGTGTCTAGTATGTCAAGTACTGTAGAAAGTAATTTAGGAGTAGAATGTTACACTAATATAGCGTCTTCTGTGAGCTATAGTCAGGATAAAAAATATATTAATGTTATGGCAAACGTTAAGGTTGCTAAAGCTGGAAAATATGTTGCTGCCATTTGTGCGGCACCAATTGTTCTCGAACGTGCTGGTCTTCTTGAAGGTCGCAAATTCACATGTTTCCCTGGTGTTGAAGAACAAATTGCATCTGGTGACCATCAAAC
>artificially_reared_1__coassemble_286_pt1 | contig 22338 bp, 20 predicted proteins | sample artificially_reared_1__metabat2_low_PE_002 | metagenome-assembled genome bin artificially_reared_1 | reverse complement strand
GCAAAGCTACAACCAAACCTCAAAGTGTAAAAGGTGCATTTGTTCGAATGCTTACTCTTTTTTGGGGAAAATCCTAATGACTTCAATTGGAGATGAAACAAAAGAGGCCATCTCAACACTATTTTGAGACAGCCTCTTGTTGTCTAGACTAATCAGTCTGTATTTATTATACCCACAAAAAGTGATTGATTTTTGTTTCTATAAAACGAAGTTTCAAATATTTATATCAATAACATAATCCATAGTATCCTTTTCTAAATCCAATGTCTTGACTTCAGTCTCAAACTGTTCACCATCGCCATTAACAGATTTTATTTGATATGTAATGACTACACCCTCACCAACATTGAAATATACCTTTTCTTGCGGTTGTTTAACATCTATAGTTACGATTCTTCCAGAAGAAGATGAAATAATACATTCAATAGATTTAAATGCTGTCATGAAAACTTCATCATCACAATTGACACCTATGCCTACATTTACTTGTTTTGCTGTCAGATGTTCAACCTTCGTAACCATATCTTTCTGAATTATAAAATCATGGCTTACAGAATACAATGGTACACCAGCTTCTTGATTTCCTGCTTCTTCCATATCCGGTGTATGTGCAATCAAACGATAATTATCACCCACCGGCAACTCTATCAAAGCATCAAGAGCAGCTTCACCCGGTTGAAACGTTTTCACAACTGTAGATGCATTATATATATCTATTTGCAGTCTGTCATCTACTGTACGGCTTAAAGGAGACACTTCCACTTTACTCTCTACAGCTATAGGATTTATTTCCAAAAGTCCCACAGAATATGAATCTGAAATATCATTTGTACATGATTGTAATAAAAAAGATATTGTTATAAAATAATATAATATTCTTTTCATAATTATCATTTTATTTGTCGTAAACCAAGGAAATATCATCTATAGTTAGTACACTACCAACATATGCCGGGCTAAATGTTTTTGTTTCACTACCGTTATTTATATAGAACGTTTGTGTAAGACCATCACTATAATACGGCATATTTGCTCCAGAATTAACAGTAGAACGAAATGACACATAAATGTATTTACATTTTTTATATGAAACTTCATCACTATAATCCAAAGAAATTGTAACTTCAGACCAATCCTGTTTAGCATCTGAAGATATAAAGTCATTCTGAATGATTACATTATTAGCTTCGTCCAACAACTCTATATGAGCACTCCAAGTATCCGATTGGTATGGTGCATATTTATACCAGAATTTCATAGCTGTAGGACGATTACTAAATACTGCATTCTTTATTATATCTAATTTATCCTTACTTCCATCAGCATCGCCCAAAACTCCTGAAGTACCCATTGTCAGATTTGCACTACCGGTAAATAATTCTCCAGCAACTTTATTATAATCGTGTTCCTTCTTGCTTGAAAAAATTGAAAATTTTATTGTATTTCCTCTACCATTAGCTGTACTTCTTAGTTCGGCAGCCTTATTACCGGTCCTGCCAGGAACATATGAAACAGCATGAAAGCCATTATAATTAGCAGTGTTTGCCCCTGAATTATGCCTATGTCTGGTTGTAAATAAATTATTAGTATCCCAATGACAGTTCGTATCGCCATTCCATGGATAGAAGCAGTAATAACTGTCTTTATATGTTTCTTCTCTCCATTCCTCCATTCCTGAATTAGGCAACTGTTCAGGAGTTTCAAGAACAACATCTATTTCTGTTGATGGAACTACACCACGGTAAAGAGCCCTTACCTTCAAATTTTTATTATTAGGAGAAACATCAAACTTATGCGTAAGACTATTATTCAGCTCATGCCATGATACACCATCCTCAGAATACTGATATTTCAAATCAGCTAATATGGTTTCCGATTTACCTGTTAGAACCTCACACCCTCTTACAGAGAATGTCTTGGTCCAAAAATCACTTTCATTGGCAGTCACCCGAAAATCCGGTTTCAATGTACGTATAATATACTGTTTTTCATCACTCCATTTATTATTGGCCAATACACTAACAATAATACTATTATCTACAGAGCCACCATCATCTGTACATAATAGACCGGATATGATTTTTGTTAAATCGAATTTACAGCTGGTAATATTAAGCTCAGGCAAAACTATACCTACACTTTCCAAAGCGGTTTTATCCTCTTGAGTCAATGTAGACATATCGTACGACTTATTCAAATAGGCAAGATTCCTATCACCAAAATCCAATGTAAACTTAATATTTTCTATAGGCCTAGATGCCTGTATATTTATTATGGCGTTTTCTGCATCATTTGTTTCAGTATACTCCAAAATACCCAATTCATTAAATCCTTCAGCACCTATTGATGGTTTTGGCAACCAACTTTCCGGTATTGTTTCATTAATGATTGCCTCCTCAACTGTTTCGTCAACTGTTATATCCAAATCAACCGTACCAATATCAGTATTTCCTAAAGAAATCGTATATTTATAATTCTTTCCTTTTTCAACATCCGATATTTCTGCAAAAGGATATTCTATATTTGAACCTCCTAGTGCTGTTCCCCTCAATATAAATGAAACTTTTTCCCCACTACGGAAATATGGATTCGTTCCATCCCCCACAGTACATGACACTTCTGTTTCACCAACCTTAGTCACTATCTGATAATCTTGAAACACCTCATCAACTTGTTCAGGATCTGTAAAATAGAAAGATGCTAAAGAATTTGCAACGTAACATACCAGATTAACATCAGTAACTTTACCAACCTCTATACCGGCAGATTTATTTTCAGATTCATAATATGGTGAGTCCAATGCTAACAATACATTTTCACCCAACGATGCGTTAATCGTATATTCTCCTTCTTTAAAGGAAATGTTTTTGGATTTGAAATCACTAAACTTACCTGTATATGCCTTTACACCATTTGAATTGTTGATACTTAAATAAAACTCCGATGTAAGTTCATCCGACAATTCAGAAGGCAGACTTCTTGATTTATTATATTCTGAATCAGAAAGCGTAATATTAAATCTACCTTCACGTGATATTATACTATCTTCAAATTTAGAACATGACGATAATGCAACCGAAAGAATCAACAAATAATATATACAACCTCTTATTCTCATATCCATTACTTTTGACTTATTCATAACTTAACTCAAACTCATCAACCCATAAAGTACTACCTTCACCTACTTGCCCTACTACATTCTTACCTTCAAACTCTCCACCGTAATGACTAGATGTAGCCACTATAGTTATTTTTGCAGGTTTTGCAACATTATCCTTATATTCAATATCAAACTCAAACGGTGTGTATTCAGTAACAGTTTCTGTACCTATAAACTCGCCATAGGCAATTTCTTTGCCACTAGCATCCCATAGTCTCATATATATATGGCATTCGTCATTTTGCAAGTTACCAGGCTTGGTTCCTGCAGTAATTGGCATTGACTTATATTTATAAAAGCCTTTTAATTTTGTAGGTCTTGCTCCATCATATTCTCTACCGAATGTAACACTTGCAGAAGGGTTTCCTATATTAGTTAAGTAAGTACCTATAAACAAATTACCTGCGGCCGAGCCTACATATATCACTCCTGTAACTGTTGTCATTTTTGCAGCCTTACCCTTATAAGCATCCGCTCCTTCAACCGGAACAGTTGTTGCGTCCTTTGCAATTGTTACACCAGTATTACCTGTAGCCCAATAACTGTCTTCTGCATCTGCATTAGGAAACCAGTTCTTACCGTCTTTACTCCAGGTATCGAAATTTAAATTAGGTATCTCAATAATCTTTTCAGTTGTAAAAGTTGCAGTTTCACTATATTCTCCGTCAACAAGGATTCTCCACTGATATTCTGTACCATTATCCAATCCTTTCAGTTCTGCGGTAAAAGATGTTTTTGATATCTCCATATTTTCAGAAGGCAAAACACTCCAATCAGCATCAACAGTTTTTTTGTATTCTACAGATGGTATTGCACCACTTTTCATTTCTCCATAAAGAGAAACTTTTGTAGCCCAGGCATTGGCACTTACAGGTGTTGAAAGGACAACTGATGGTTGCACGTCTACAGTCCATGTTGATACCAATACATCATTCCTATAAAACTCAAAAGTACGTGGACGTGTAAAGTCCGTCACTGTAGTCGGATCAGGTCTTGCTTCCGCACTCTCTCCCTCTAGATTCAATGTAGTGATATGAATATCATCCAAAGGTGTTCCTTTTTCTACATAAATTATAGCAATTTTACTTTGTGGGTCTATTAATGCACTTCCAACCTGTTTTTCTACTTCAACCTTTCTATCTATTTCCTGTGTCACCTTGATATTCCACACATGCTCCTGATATGTCTTCAAAACGAATCTCACCTTATTAGTAAAATCTACCATTGTATTAGCATTTGCCGGCAATTCGTCCAGTGAAGCAAAGCTTTTAGTTGGAAACTGTTCAAAACTTACACATGCATCCTTATCCGGTATTATTTCTGCATCTTCGGATACCATAAACTTTGTTATCTGTAGTTTTGATACATCAGCCAGTTCTCCTACGGTTATATCAACAGTATTGGAAACCGGATCAATAATAGGATCACCTTTCATATCATAAACGCCTATTTCCTCTATGACGCTTTCAATATATGGATATGGCAGGTCATTCTTTACACAAGAACAAATAGCCAATACTATAAAACCGAATATCGAAAATTTAAAAATTCTATTAACCATATACATATATGTTTAGAAATAAGTACACAAGCCTATATTTACAGAAAATATATTAATCTTGAAATTGGCTGAACTTTTCCTGAATGAACCTTTTTCCACTTGATTTGTAACCTGTTCCACCCATTGGAAATCCAATCCTAGTACATCTATTGAAACCTCAACAGCCAAATTGTTAGTAACAAAAGCTGTCAAACCAGGAGTTGCACTAATCTGAAATTTATTTACTTTCTGATATGTACCTGTCAAGTCATGCCCAGTACCTGAATAATTCTTTCCTTGACTATATCCGTATGTAAGACCTAATTCATTGAAAAATCCAAAAACTTTACTTTTACCAAGTCCCATATACGTTCTAATGAAACCGGATGTTGATATTCCATGTTCCAAATATCCATAGTCTTTAATACTGAAATTCAAATCATCGCCCAAATTCAAATCGATATTGCCTATATATGCAAAAGTTCTATTATATTGTACTCTTAAACCTGCACTTATATTATCAGTAAAAAAATAAGATGCATGTGGACTGATTTTAAATGTATAAGCTTCTCCTCCTGCCTTATCCAGTATAAGGAACTTATAATTATCACTTTCCATCTCCATATAAGAGAAGGATAATCCACTCGACCATGTACCTTTAGGAACGAAAAGGGTTCCCTGGATATTTCTATCAAAACCTTCACGTGCATGACTATAAGCCACACACATGAAGGTTAAAAAAAATAATATTATTTTTCGCATAAATTATTCGTATGACAAACTAAATTCATCGACACACAGTACACTACCAATAGCCAACTGTCCTATAACTTTTGTTCCCTCAAAATATCCACCATACCTACTTGAAGTAGCAACTATAGATATTTTATCAGGATACTTGGTCTTGTCGGTATATTCTATAGGAAGTTCGAATTTAGTATATTCATTAACAGTTTCATTTGTAATAAAATGTGATTCAGCAATTTTCTCTTCTCCGGACCAAAGCATTACATATATATCACATTCATCTTTTTCCAACTTTTCTGTTGGAACAGAACCATCTGACATTTCCGGTCCTGGTTGATATTTAAAATATCCTGTCAATTTTGTAGGACGGGCACCATCGTAAGGTCTTCCAAAAGTAACACTTGATGCCGGCTGTGATGCATTGGTCTTATAACTACCTATAAAAATATTTCCTGCAGCTTTCACTGTTATGAAAAGCACCTTCACTTGAACAGTTTCCAATTTAGCTGCTTTTCCGGCAAAAGATTCATCGACACCAGTACTATTAGAATTTCCACCGATTGTAACCCCCTCATTACCAGTAGCCCAATAACTATTTGAAGCATCAGAATTTGGATACCAGTTTTTTCCATTCTGACTCCATGTATCAAAATTCAAATTAGGAATTTCAACAAATTTTTCTGTTGTAAACCTCAGAGCCTCTCCCTCATGTTCACCGCAAACAATCTTATATTCATATTCCGTACCGAAATCAAGAGATGTCAGTTTAGCAGTGTACTCATGTTCCGTTCCTTCAACTTTCTGAGAAGATATTGTCAACCAGTCAGAATCATTAGTTTTCTTATATTTAAATTCTATCGGCTCGGAAGGGTCAACTAAAGTACACAATCCAGATACATATGCAAACTTACCCCAAACCTTACTGGCATCGCCTTCTATTGCAACAGTCGAAACTCCATACGTATTCAATGGTATACCCAAAGTAACCTCGTATTCATTACGATTAACATCTACAGAAACTGTAATATTACCGTTGCTCTCAGTATTCACATCAAAGTTGACATTGTATCTGTACGCCGCTAATGCATTTTCTGTTATTACTTGTTCAAATTCAGTTGGCACCCCTCCATTAGGAGTCAAAGCCAGCTTTACATTTAAAGCTTGCCCTGATTTCACATAGGCATCACGAGATTCTTCTCCACTGAAAACAATATTTGTACCTTCATTTCCTGTCACAGTAGCAGAATAATCTGAAAAATGAGATTTAAAATTATCCGAGTATGAAATATTTACCAAACTTTGCGCCAATTTACATTCCACCTCTACTGTATGTGATGTATTGGCTTCAACAATAATTTTTTCACTTCCTCTATAATATGGTTGAGCCTCGAAACCTTCAGCCAAAGTTTTATTTGATGAATACGCCTCTACTGTATATTCTTTACCAGCAGGAACAAGGAATGATTCACCCTGCAATTGTGTCCAATCGTCAGCTTCTTTAAAGACAATTCCATCAGCTCCAGTTATTTTAACAGCCATAACTTCGTTTCCCGAACGTGATGTAACAGACTTATCAAGACCAACAGATGACAACTGCACATATCCAAAACCTTTATTTTCATCTATTTCAGACTGACATGAAACAAACATACAGGCTGAAAGAATTAATCCGGTACTTATATACTTTAATTTCATGACATTATTCCTCCTTTGCATTTACTGTTACTGTGATATCACCACTTTTAGTACTAATACCATCTGAAACCGACAGATTAAACACACTATTTCCAGAGCTAACAACTTGTGGAACCAGCACCAACAATCCATCTACCATAAATGTAAAATCCGTACAGGTTCCTGAATGAAGTTCTGTATAACTCTCTTCATCAGCTACCAGACCAAGACCTATAATTTTCGCTTTCAAATCATCATCCATATTACATATATCAAAAGTTTCAGGTAGTCCGACCATTCCCAAAAGGCTTGCAATTTCTCCTGATATTGTAACATTCAAATTTTTGATTCCATTTGGAGCCATAATGCGTACATTCTTAAGACCTGGTATTTCTGTATCACCGTTAGTACAAACATATGTAGCAGGCAATCCATCAAATGTAATGGTATTTTCAGGGTCGGTAGGTTCTTCAGGATTAAAAACAATATCATCTACAGGGATTGTTATTATTTCATTATGTTCAACAAAAGTAAAGTCTACAGTCATAGTAAAATCTATATATGACGAAGTCGAACCCTCTTCTGTTATGTTGATAAGGAAAGCATCACCTGCAGCCAGCATAGTTTCCCCCTCTGCATCTGCCGGTTTTGTTATTTTATAAGTTTTCTGTATAGTCTGTTCTCCTGCCGATTCTGTTGCTACAGTTGTCGCCTTCACCGAAACATTAAGCACAGATTTATTCTGAGGCACTTTCAAATAATATTTTTTATCTACGTTATCTTTATTTATTATCAAAGAGGCATCTTCACCATTATCAACTGTAAATGTATAATCGTCCTTAAATTTATCTTTAAAAGACTGATTTAATGAAAAAGCAACTTCAATATTCTGCAACTTGCATTGAATAGTAGCATCTGTTGTAGTAGCAGCCTTTATATTCATCGTACTGCTACCCATAAAGAAAGGCTTTTCGGACACATTTACATTACTTCCATCATAATTATATGCCTTTATTGTATATTCACCTTCATTAAGTGTAAGAGACACTATTCCATTTTCACCCAATTCTGAAACCAAGCCGCTTTGTTGTTCAACTCCATCCTTATCATACACAAATAATGTATAATTATTCACATCAGTATCTTCGGCAGGAAAAACACCTGGTCTGTTTCCATTATATTCTGATTCGTTTCTTGTATCTACATCTGTTTTAGCACTATTGGAAACATTAAGAACCAAATTTCCATATGAATAATGCTCACTTTTCCCTGTCAGTTCATCTTTCATTGCACAAGAAGAAACAATGACACAGGATGCAAATATATATCCTAATGTATATAAAAACTTCTTCATATAAATATCATTTCTATTAATTGTTTAACAAATCACCCGGAATCTCAATATCAACATTTTCATCTACAACATCTGTATTGACAGTAATATTGATTCCCAATTTACCACCCTCTACTTCTGTCACATTCGGACTAATATTTATCTTCAAAAGAGTCTGCGAAGAAACTACAATCTGTTTCGAATTTACAAATCCTTCAGGTGAAACAGAATCACCATCCTTATCTTTAATATCAAATGCCAACTCCACAGTTTCCTGAGAATCCGACTGCAGATACAAGTCTTTACCTACTTCAGAAATACCCATAGTAGAAGCAACGTCCATATGTTTTGTTTTGATACTCACTATACAGTCGGAGAAATATTCTGTAAAATCGCTCGAGTACGCCACATTCACCTTTATAGCTTGTGGCTTACACTGAAATCCTATTTCTTTTACAGCTCCAGACTCTACGCTGAAAGTTTCCGATCCATAAACCAAAAGATTGTCATAGCTTGCAGGTGAAGACTCACCATAGTAAGCTTCCAACTTATACTGTTGATCAGGAACAACTTCATATGACAATGCCCAATCCCTATACAATGCTGTATAAACCTCTTCACCTGTATCGGCCTTAGTAAGTTTTACAGTATAATTTGTAATATCAGAATAAACAGTCTCATCTATAGAACGAGAATCAACTGTAGCACCTCCACCAAAAGACTTAAACGACATGTCAGAACTCAAATCTACAACAATCTGCGTTTTGCCTGACGGTGCATTATCAGACTTAGAGCATGATGCCAAGAAGCATAATGCACTAACAAATAAAAATGTACAAAATAATTTTTTCATTTCAATTTCAATATTACATATTTTTTACATTGCAAAATAACTGCTTTTAAACATATCACACAAGGTCAATTCTTGATATTTTTGGCCTATTTTTAATATACAATATATTATCCTCTCTCAAAATAGGATATTTTTTAAGATTTTATATCCTTTTAGGTGCAGTTCAATTAGTCAATACTTCAAATTCAATTATATTTGCAATTTACTAAAACCTATAACAAAACAGAATTAAAAATGAAAAAAAATTATTGGTTAGTAGGATTTGTTTTATTTATTTGCTTCACTTCATGCATACAAGATGAAGCACTCAATGTAGAAGCAGCAATAGATGGCTGCACGGGAGCAAATATTCAACTGGTCAGTATCAACAACGAAAAAAAAGAAATTGAAATATTTGTACCCGACGGCACAGATATATCCAAACAAGAATTGCTGCTAGAACTTCCTCAAGGAGCTACTGTAACAACAGAAAACAAACAACCTAACGACAATCCACCTATCTACGATTTCAGTATCGAAAAAAACAGAACATTCATTGTCACATCCGAAGATGGAAATAACAAAGTCACATACAATGTAAGCATTTTCACAATGGAACTGCCACTACTCTACTCCTTTGATAACCTTTCGCAGGACAATCCATATCATGCATTCTACTTAAGCGACCAGACAAAGAAACTACAATGGGCAAGCGGAAACCCCGGATTCAAACTAACAGGAATGGGAAACAACAACACCGATTACCCTACAGTACAATCATCAGATGGTAAAAAAGGATACTGCGTAAAGCTTGAAACCAAAGACACAGGCAGTTTCGGAAGTCTGGCAGGTATGCCTATAGCATCAGGAAATCTTTTCATCGGTACATTCGATTTGTCAAACGCGCTGTCAAAACCGCTCGAAGCCACACAATTCGGTTATCCTTTCACCAAAAATCCAACCAAAATGACAGGATATTATAAATTCAAGGCTGGTCCACAAATGACGAATGCGCAAAAAGAGCCTATTACAGGGAAAGACTGTTTCGATATATATGCAGTAATGTACGAAGCGCAAGAGAGCAACTTCTTCCTGAATGGAAAAAACTCTCTATCGCACGAAAGCATTGTAAAACTGGCACGAATAAAAACGGAAGACGCAAAAGAGACTGACGAATGGACTTATTTTGAAATACCGTTCGAAAGTCAAAACAGTAAATCAATAAATAGTGAATATCTGAAAAACGGCAAATATAAATTAGCAATAGTTTTATCATCAAGTCTTAACGGTGCATTTTTCAAAGGCGCCATAGGAAGTACACTATATGTGGATGAACTTGAAATAATATGTGAAACAAACAATTAATTTACATAATGATGAAAAGCAGAATTATCATCGCATTGGCATGTGTATTATGCTCACTACAAATATCTCACTCTAAAACCGAGAAAGACAATACACACAAAGGACTTACATGGTCATATCTTAACGGAATAAGTTACGACGTGAGAGCTGGAGTCAATATAGGAGGTACATCACCTTTACCATTACCCCAAGAAATAAGATCCATAAACAGCTATTCCCCCGGACTTGCCATTACAATAGAAGGATATGCTACAAAATGGCTGAACACAAAGCAGAATTGGGGGATAAGCATTGGTTTCAGACTGGATAGTAAAGACATGAAAACTGATGCAACAGTCAAGAACTACGGTATGGCAATAATAAACGAAACCGGAGGTAAAGTAGAAGGATTATGGACCGGAAATGTAAAGACAAAATCAAAAATGTCATTACTTTCTGTACCTGTATTGGGTGTACACAAGATAAATGAAAGATGGAAAGTTTATGCCGGACCTTATTTTTCATATCTGATGGACGGTGATTTTAACGGCAACGTTTACGAAGGACATCTGCGTACCCCGGATGCAACAGGCTCAAAAATAGTATTCGAAGGAGAAAACATTGCAACTTATGATTTCTCGAACGAGCTTCGCAAATTCCAATGGGGAGCACAAATAGGTGGTGAATGGAAGGCATACAAGCATCTCACTGTGCATGCAGATCTGACATGGGGATTTAATGATATATTCAAAAAAGAATTTGAAACTGTTTCATTCTCTATGTACCCCATATATCTTAACATAGGATTTGGATACCAATTCTAGAAGTTAAAAAAACGGCTTCAGAAATCCCGAAGCCGTTTTTTAATTTTTATCATTTATTTCTGATTTTCAATTACCACATCATCTACTATCAACTTACTTCCCAATGCTGCATTATATGCGGCACCATCAGCACTCGCAGAAAGTATTACAGTAAATTTATATTTCTTTGCAGGATCATAATCTTTTATATATTCCAGATTCAATTCAAAAGGAGTAAATTCTGTAACAGTTTCGCTACTCTTGAACATTGCTTTAGCTACAATCTTGTCCGATGTGTAAATATTGTCACCTTTCAAATACTCTTTGTCATCATCTATTTCAAACAGTACAGCACTCATTGAACATTCATCTATCTTTCCTTCTACCAATTCCCTATCACTATTGTAGAATTCTTCTCCTGGAGTATATTTATAATAACCTGTAACCTTTATCGGTTTTTTATCATAAGCTATTCCAAACTGAGTTGTAGCCATTGCATCCTGAACAGTAACTGCTGCCATAGCATCAAAATTACCCAAGAATATAGAACCTGCAGTAACTTTAGGAACTTTCTGACCAGCCATATTATCAGATCCCTGAGTATCAACTGATTCCAACTGAACAGCACAACTACCTGCATAAGCATCATCTGTAGAAGTAATCGGCCAACCACCTGTATAAACAATAGGATCTGGCTGTGCAAAACCTCCAAAAGCTTTAATTAACAAAACTGCTTGATTACAGCTAGCCCATCCACCTTCAGCTATTGGATACTGATTTTCCGGCACACTTTGACTTTCATCAACAGTCCAATCTTCAAAACCGAAATAAATATCTCCAAATCCCTTTACTGAAGCTGTATACACTACAGAAGTTCCATCTTCAGCCTCAACTGTATATTTTACAGTTTTACTGTTAGAAAAATCCTGAGCCACTCCACTACCTGGTGACAGAGTTGCCTTTTCAGAAATTTCAATTGTAGGAACCAAAGAAACTAAATGCTCGGCTTTTGCTGTATCAGAAACCATAAATGTAATAGTTTTTGCTTCTTCGTTGATTACCGGTTGCTGAACTACTATTGAATTCACTTCTGCAACACTTTCATCGAATATAAACTTTGTAATCTTAGCCTCAGAACTTTCTGTACCCGTAAGCCTGTCACCTGTATAAGTTACTTTTACAGACTGTTTCATTCCACCAAGATCAGCGGCAATATCCATACTGATATCCACTTTACCACCACCAATATTTCCTGTGGCATTAACATCTGCTTTCAGCAAATCCGTATCCAGCGATGTAGCACCTGTAAACGTATAATTGTTGTCATTCTTTACTAGAGGACAATCTTTAAGTTCAATATCTCCAATATTGATACCCATGAATGAAAAATTCTTCAAAGATAGGTTAATGGAGTTGTCACCAGATTTTTCAACTGTGATTTTCTGTGACTGTTCTCCAACATCCTGACCATCTACATTTATTTTAAGCTGACCTTTATAATTTCCAGCCAACTCATCCTCGATAGGGAATACTACCGTATTTTCATTTGAGCATGAAATGAATGCCGTTGATGTCATACAAGCGACGGCAAATAGAATAGAATAAATAAACTTTTTCATTTTAAATAATATTAGTTAGTACAAAATTATATTTGCAAAGTAAAATCATTACACGAAAAGGCACAAGGTCATTTTTTGATATTTTTAGCCTATTCTTCAGACTTCATTTTATTTATATTATTATAACACAGTCATTTTATAATATTTTATAGACTATTATTAATATACACATTGGTCAATACTTCAAATTTACTAATTTTGTATAGAGTAAAAAACAAACATAGAAATGGACAAAGTATTACCAAAATTCGACCTACCGGAAGACTGGCTGGCAGGCACAGACATAAGCAAAGAACTGCTAGGGTTATACAAAAATTATCCAGTCAGGCTAAAATGCGAAATTATAGCATTCTGTATGGGAGGTGAAATAGAAGCATCGGTAAACCTCAATAATATCACTGTGATGGAAAAAGACATCATAACCCTTATGCCAGGAAGTATTTTTCAGATTAAAGACTTGAAGGGAGAATTAAAAATATTCTTCATAGGGTTTTCGTCCAAATACGTAGAACATGAAGATAAGGCAAAAACATTGCTTGACACTATATATTCCACCATGAGAAGACCTAAAATAACGTTGAGTGAAACCGGCGCCAGGATGGTGGAGAAATACTACAAACTGATGATAGAAATATACGAAAACTTCGACGAAAAAATAAAATCCGAAATAGCACATAACATTTTCACAGATACACACAAGGCTATATCATTATTGTATAAGAAAAAAACGGCAAACGAAACTACGACCTCTTCGAAAAGCGAACAGCTGTGCAAAGCTTTCACACAAATGGTCATGCAGCATTACAATGACAACAGGAATGTGGCATGGTATGCAGAAAAACTTGGAATAACGCATGCACATTTATGTTCTATCGTAAAACAATCCACTGGGAAAACATGTGCCGAAATAATATCATCTATGGTTATCATGGATGCCAAATCACAGCTGAAATCTACACAATTAAGCATACAGGCAATATCTGATTCACTTAATTTCGCCAACATGTCGTTCTTTGGAAAGTATTTTAAACGCCACGTCGGGATGAGTCCATTAGAGTACAGAAATAAAGGATAGAAAAAAGCCTTGACGTTTTAGGTAAAACGAACTGTCGTTTTGACCAAAACGTCAAGGCTTTTTTCTATTATATTAAAGACACTTATTTCATAGCCTGAAACTGCTCGATGAGAGAAGTTAGATTTGCAGTGAAAAGTCTTGCCGAAATAGCCAATAGAATTATACCGAAAAACTTGCGTATAACGTAAATCCCCCCCTTACCAAGAAAACGCTCTATTACATCTGTAAGCTTTAAAACGATAAAAACCCAAACCATATTGAGAGTTAAAGCCAATACTATGTTTATCGGGGCATACTCGGCACGCAATGAAAGCAGTGTTGTAAAAGCACCGGCACCAGCCAGCAACGGAAATACCAATGGGACAAGAGTGGCTTCCTTTATAGGACCGGTATTCTTAAAAATCTCTATATCAAGAATCATTTCGAGCGACATCATAAAGATTACGAAAGCACCTGCCACTGCAAAAGATGCTATGTCAACCTGAAAGAGTTTCAACATCATATCACCTGCATAAAAGAAACCAAGCAACAAAGCAAAAGCTATCAAAGTGGCTTTTATAGCATTTACAGGCCTACCCTTCTGCTTCAAATCAAGAATTATAGGTATTGAACCTATAATATCTATCACTGCAAACAATACAATGAACGCACTGAGAAACTGCTGCAAGTCCAATGCCCCAAAGAAGGTCATCAGTGCAGACTGAACATCTAACGTTTTCATCTTATACCAAGTATTTATTATAGCGCAAAAATACATAAAAAAATCCTTATTTATGCAATGTTGCAAAAATATTAAACAACAAAAATCATGATTATCATCATAAAAACAATAATGCATGACCCAAATTACACTATACTTAACACACAAACAGAAAACCGTAATTATTACATCTTAATTAATAAAAATACTAAAAACCACACACCCACAGAAAGACAGATACAAAATAAATCGTTAACTTTGTATGTTAAAATACGGAATTATATCCAATCTAATTTAACTAATTATGAAGGTTTCAATGTACGACACTCTCCTGGAACTGCCGTTGTTTCAGGGACTGACTAAAGAAAATATAACCAGCATTATAGAGAAAGTTAAAATGGGCTTTCATAAATATAATGCCAAACAATATATTGCACAACAGGATGATAAATGCAATAGCCTGATTTTCATCTTGGAAGGAAAGGTTAATATCACGACTAACGACACAAGCCACAACTTCAAAATAGTGGAAGAAGTAAATGCCCCTTATATTCTAGAGCCATACTCGCTTTTCGGAATGCATACCAAATATCATGCTTCGTACATAGCAGCCAACAATGTGGAAACTCTGAATATCGACAAAAGCTATATTCTTACAAACTTGTGCAAATTTGAAATTTTCAATCTTAATTACCTGAATATCATCAGCAACAGGGCACAGACAGCAAACATCAAACTATGGAATTCGCATATAGGAAGTACAAGAGAAAAACTTATGAATTTCCTTGCACTGAGATGCATAATCCCATATGGCAAAAAAACTCTGTATATCACAATGGAAGATATGGCTTCGCTGATTGATGATACAAGAATAAATGTGTCAAGAGCACTGAACGAATTGCAGGAGAAAGGAATAATTGAGTTAAGCAGAAAAAAGATTATCATCAATGACCTTACACAACTCATAGAAGAAGTTAAGGACTAATATTAGAATCAAAATAAACAAACTAAAATGACAAATCCATTTTTACAAACATATGACACCCCGCATGGCACAACACCATTCGACAAGATAAAACTTGAAGATTTCGAACCTGCCATCAGGGAAGGAATGAAAACAGAGGATGAAGAAATAAAAAGAATCACCGACTGTTCTGATGAACCAGATTTCAACAACACGATTCTGGCACTGGAACATGCGGGCAAGCTTCTGGACAGAGTAACCACTGTTTTCTTTAACCTCATGAGTGCAGAAACTAACGATGAGCTGGATGCAATAGCAGAAAAACTTATGCCTGAACTGACAGAGCATAGCAACAATATCAGCCTGAATCCAGTATTGTTTGAAAAGGTGAAAACAGTATATGACAAGAAAGAATTACTGACTCTTACACCGGAAGAGAATCGTCTGTTGGAAAAAACTTATGACGGGTTTATCAGAAACGGAGCAAATCTGAATGACAACGACAAGGAAGTTTTCAGAAAACTGTCTGCCGAACTGAGTTCATTGACTCTGAAATTCTCGCAAAACCACCTGAAGGAAACAAACAAATTTGAATTGCATATAACAGACTCCAACGAACTGGACGGACTGCCGGAAAGTGCAGTTGAAGCTGCTGCCCATACTGCAAAAGAGAAGAATAAGGAAGGATGGATTTTCACACTTCATGCTCCTAGCTATGTGCCGTTCATGAAATACAGCAAATGCCGCGAACTGAGAAAACAGATGTACATGGCATACAACACCCAGTGTACGCACGGCGATGAGCTGGACAATATGGATATAGTGAAACAACTGGTGAACAAACGTATGGAGCTGGCACAGCTTTTAGGTTTCGAAACTTATGCCGATTATGTCCTGAAAAAAAGAATGGCAGAAAAGAGTGAAAATGTATACAAGCTTCTGAACGACCTTCTGGATGCCTATTCGCCTACAGCACACAAGGAAATAGAAGAAATAGAGCTTTTGGCAAAGGAAACGGAAGGCGATGATTTCAAACTGATGCCATGGGACTTTTCGTATTATGCAGAAAAACTGAAAAACAGGAAATACAGTCTTGACGAAGAGGCACTGCGTCCATACTTCGAACTCGAAAAAGTTAAAGAAGGTGTGTTCGGGCTAGCCACAAGACTATATGGAGTGACATTCCACGAAAACAAGGATATACCGGTTTATCATCCGGACGTACAGGCTTTCGAAGTGTTCGACATGGACGGAACTTTCCTAGCCGTTCTTTATACGGACTTCCACCCAAGGGAGGGTAAACGCTCTGGAGCATGGATGACCAGCTACAAGGAACAGTGGATAGATGACGACGGAACAAACAGCCGTCCGCATGTGTCGGTGACAATGAACTTTACAAAACCAACAGCCGACAAGCCTGCTCTGCTTACATTCTCGGAGGTAAACACATTCCTGCATGAGTTCGGCCATGCACTGCATGGCATATTTGCCAACACAAGATTCCAATGCATGAGCGGAACAAACGTGTATTGGGACTTTGTGGAACTGCCATCGCAAATAATGGAGAACTTTGCTGTGGAAAAGGATTTCCTGAATACCTTTGCCAAACACTACATCACGGGCGAAGCCATTCCGGAAAGCCTTATAAAAAGCATTGTTGACTCACAGAACTTCAATGTGGCATACGCATGCCTGAGACAATTGAGTTTCGGTATACTGGACATGGCATGGTATACCAGAAAAGAAGCTTTCGACGGCAACGTGAAAGAATACGAAAAGAAAGCCTGGGAAAAGACACAGCTATTGCCACAGGTGGAAGATACCTGCATGAGTGTACAGTTCGGACATATAATGTCGGGAGGATATTCTGCCGGATACTACAGTTATAAATGGGCTGAAGTGCTTGATGCCGATGCTTTTTCTGTTTTCAAGGAAAAAGGAATATTCAACCGCGAAGTGGCACAGTCATTCAGAGACAACATTCTGTCGAAAGGAGGAACAGAACATCCTATGATACTATACAAGCGTTTCCGCGGACAGGAGCCGGGAATAGATGCGTTGCTGAGAAGAAACGGTATAAAATAAATATCAAGCCGATGAAGAAGATTATATCATATATATTAGTACTTGTTACACTACCACTTATTTTCTGCGGATGCAAACAGGAGGATGATGTGTTCGAGATTTTTGCCAGCGGAACATGGCGTGTGAATAACTACTACACTGACTGCAATTGGAATAATCTGGCTTACAAGCCAGGCAAGCCTGTTTTCACCAATGAAAGCGACCTGAAAATAGTAAATTCTTTCACTGTAGTGTTCGAAAAAGACGGAACGATGAGAGGGAATATTGACGGAGGTACATTCACGGCTCAATGGAATGCCGACCCAAAGGACAGAAGTTTCAGTATTACTAATGTAAATGCTACAGTAAATCTGTCTGGGAAAAATGCAGAATTCATAACCAGGCTGAAAAACGTGAAATTCTATCAGGGAGACAGTAAAACCATGCAGTTGGCACCACAGGAAAGGACTACTTATATACAATTCAATCACAGATAATTTTTATATGGAACAGGAAAACAAACAAGAAATATTAGACAGAAGATATATGCGAATGGCGCGTATATGGGCAGAAAACTCATATTGTAAACGCCGTCAGGTTGGTGCTCTTATCGTAAAGGATAAAATGATTATATCGGACGGATACAATGGTACTCCATCAGGATTCAGTAATGTATGTGAAGATGAGGACGGACTTACTATTCCTTATGTACTGCATGCCGAAGCTAATGCCATAACCAAAATAGCACGTTCCAACAACAGCAGCGAAGGGGCAACAATGTATGTCACAACATCGCCATGCATAGAGTGTGCCAAACTGATAATACAGGCAGGAATAAAAAGACTTGTTTACGGGGCAAAATACAGACTTGAAGACGGTCTGAACCTGTTAAGAAAAGCTGGAATAGAAGTAGTATATCTTGATATAAAAAATAAAAAAACTGTATAACATAAAATCTATACATATATGGACAATAAGTATAAACGCTTCATGCCGATACTAATGGCTGTCGGTATAGTAATAGGTATAGCAATAGGAGTTTTCTATACTAACCTTTACTCTGGGAACAAACTTGGCGTTATAAAAGGATCGTCAAACAAAATCAACGCACTGTTGAGAATAGTAAACGACTCTTATGTGGACACAGTGAAAATGACTGATCTGGTAGAAAAAACAATGCCGTTGATACTTTCAGAACTTGACCCCCATTCATCGTACATACCGGCCAAGGATTTGGAAGAAGTAAATTCCGGCCTGAAAGGACACTTCAGCGGTATAGGCATACAGTTTACAATAAAAGATGATACTATACACGTAAACAGTGTTATACCGGGGGGTCCGTCAGAAAAAGTCGGGCTTATGGCAGGCGACCGTATCATTGAAGTGGACGACTCTGTTTTTGTAGGTAAGAAGGTAACAAACACCGAAGCGATGAAAAGGCTTAAAGGTGAAAAAGGCAGTAAGGTAAAATTGGGAATATTCCGTCCTGGAGAAACAGAGACTCTATATTTCACCATCATAAGAGGTGATATCCCTATAAAGAGCGTTGATGCAGCTTATCTTATAGACGGCAAGTGGGGATATGTGAAGGTGAACAAATTTGGAGAGACTACCTATCCGGAACTGCTCTTTGCCCTTGCCAAACTTAATCAGGAAAACATGCAAGGACTGATAGTAGACTTGCGAGGAAACACAGGAGGATATATGGCAGCAGCCATTCAGATGGTAAACGAATTCCTTCCTGCAAACAAACTAATCGTATATACCGAAGGAAGAAAATACCCAAGAGAGAACTATACATCGAACGGTACTGGAAGCAACCAGAGTCTGCCTATCGTAGTACTGGTGGACGAGGGTTCGGCTTCGGCAAGCGAAATATTTGCAGGGGCAATACAGGATAATGACAGAGGAACTATTATAGGAAGGCGCTCATTCGGAAAGGGACTGGTACAGCAGCCTATAGAGTTCAGCGACGGGTCGGCCATCAGACTTACAATAGCCAGATATCACACTCCTTCCGGAAGATGTATACAAAAACCTTACGAACAGGGTAACGGTGCTGAATACGAAATGGATATTCTGACTAGATATGAACATGGAGAATTTTTCTCGGCTGACAGCATTAAGCAGAACACAGATGAAATATACTACACCGGACTGGGACGACCTGTTTATGGTGGTGGAGGTATAATGCCTGATATTTTTGTACCTCATGATACAATAGGAATGACTTCTTATTTTAGAATGGCTGCAAATAAGGGACTTATAATAAGATATGCCTTTGATTATACAGACCAGAACAGAAACAAACTGATGGAGTATAAGACAAGTGACGAACTTACAAACTATCTGAAAAAACAGAATCTGCTTGTAAACTTCTCAAAATGGGCTGAAAAGAAAGGGCTGAAAAGGAGAAATAATATGCTTATCACTTCTAAAGAACTTTTCGAAATAGGTATATACGGTAATATTATTTATAATATGTTGGGAATGGAAGAGTACATAAAATATCTAAACCACACTGACAAGACTGTAATAAAGGCTGTAGAAGTGCTTGAAAAGGGAGAGTCGGTTCCTAAAGCACCGGAAAGTACTCCAGATAAAAAAGAGGAAAAAGAATAATAATGGGAAAAAAGACAGAAATAAGAAAACGTATTGCTGACTTAAAGAAACAACACACTGAAGAAGAATTGAAAGTCCTGTCGACGGCAGTAATGGAAAATGTGGAAGAAAACGTAATACTGAAATGTGCAAAAACGGTATTGGTGTACCACTCGCTGCCTGACGAAGTTTACACACACGACTTTGTGGAGAAGTGGTGCAAAGAGAAAACAATTCTTCTGCCAGTAGTGACTGGAAACGATTTGGAACTGAAAGTGTACTCAGGAAAAGAATGTTTGAAAAAAGGCAGCTACGGCATATTGGAACCACAAGGAGAAACTTTCGAAGACTTTAGTTCCATAGATGTGGCAATAATTCCTGGAGTTTCTTTCGACAAGAAAGGTAACAGACTGGGCAGAGGAAAAGGATATTACGACCGCTTCCTAAAGAAGTTAAACACATTCAGGATAGGCGTTTGTTTTGATTTTCAACTCAGTGAAGAAATACCACACGACGAACATGACGTAGCGATGGACGAAATATGGACTGAAAACGGATATGTCAGCAGAAAATAATATCAACTATGACCTGGGCTCCCACACGGGAGTTCAGGTTTTTTATTAATAATTCACGCCCCATCTGCAACTCCTGACGAATAACAGACGATGAAAGCTGTACATATAATGTCTGATTTTTTATATATATATTAGTGGTATGTCTGAATATAACAGGACCTACTACATCTTTCCAGGACTCGATGAGACGATACTGGTTAAGCGGTGTTTCCAGTCCTTCCTGACGTAACAGCTGCATTATAACGTCACCCAGTTTTTCTGTGTTATTCCTCTTCATCAGCAGCCTCCTTTCTTTCTGTTATATTCCCGTTTTCTACTTCAAACAGTTTATAGTCACCATCTATTTTTTTCAGGATTTTGTCAAGGTGGTCACGATTAGTATCCGTTATGAAAATTTGGCCGAAACTGTCGCCCGCCACTAATTTCACTATCTGCTCTACCCTATGGGCGTCAAGCTTGTCAAATATATCATCTAGTAAAACTATTGGAGTGGTACGGCTGCCTGTGCGTTTCAGGAACTCAAACTGTGCCAGTTTTAATGCTATGAGGTATGTTTTGTTCTGTCCTTGCGAACCTTCACGCTTGATTGGGAAATCGCCAAGTTTCATAATCAGATCATCTTTATGTATTCCTTTAAGTGAATATCCCATTACCATATCCCTCTGACGGCTGCCACGAATTATATCTAAAAGGTTACCTTGAGATGCATGCGACTCATAATCCAGACTCACAGCCTCCATATCTTCGGATATGAATGAATAATAAGACTGAAACACTTTTACAAACTCATCGATAAACTGACGGCGTTTCTTGTACACTACTTCTCCGCTAGCTGCCATCATTTCTTCCCATACATTCATAAGTTCAGGCTCCGGTTCCACCTCGGATTTCAATAATGTATTACGCTGAAGCATAGCCTTGTTATAGCGTATCAGTGCATCAAGATATTCCCTGTCGAACTGTGATATGACAACATCTATAAACCTACGGCGTTCTTCACTACCACCAGAAATGAGAACTGAATCGGAAGGAGAAACCATGACAAGAGGTATCAGACCAATGTGATCTGACAGTCTGGTATATTCTTTCTTGTTACGTTTGAACTGTTTTTTCTGCTTACGTTTTAAACCGCAGTAAACTTCTTCAGGCTCGCCGTCGTCTGTCTGATAAAAACCCTGAACAACAAAGAATTCACGTTCATGGAGAATGTTCTGCGTGTCAATGGGATTTGTGGCACTCTTACAAAACGACAAATAGTATACTGCATCCATCAGATTGGTCTTACCCATACCGTTACGGCCTAA
>artificially_reared_1__coassemble_285_pt1 | contig 22403 bp, 21 predicted proteins | sample artificially_reared_1__metabat2_low_PE_002 | metagenome-assembled genome bin artificially_reared_1 | reverse complement strand
AATATTATGGAGAAAGTTATCATTAATTCTTACGAAGAATTTGAGAAATTGGTAGGAAAGCAGATTGGTGTTTCTGAGTGGCTTGAAGTTCCACAGGAACGTATCAATATGTTTGCAGATGCTACATTGGACCATCAGTGGATACATGTTGATGTGGAGAAGGCTAAAGTAGAGAGTCCATATAAGAGTACAATAGTACACGGTTATCTTACTCTGTCATTGCTTCCTTATTTGTGGAATGAGATTATTGAAGTGAATAACCTCAAGATGATGGTAAACTACGGAATGGACAAAATGAAATTCGGCCAGGCAGTGCTTGCAGGACAAAGTGTACGTCTTGTTGCCGATTTGCAGTCGCTTGTCAATCTTCGTGGAGTAGCTAAGGCAGAAATAAAATTCTCTATAGAGATAAAGGATCAGAAAAAGAAAGCTCTTGAAGGAGTGGCTACATTCCTTTATTATTTCAATTAATAATTCATAAATTTAGGGTTAAACAGTCCGGTGCAGGACTATTTAACCCTTTATTATTTCCTTGTGTCAGGTCTGTTACATTTGCTGGTAGTTCTTTGCCAGACCTCCTTCACTTGTTTCTTTATATAGCGATGGCAGGTCGTGACCTGTTTGTTTCATCACTTCAACTACTTTGTCGAACGAAACACGGTGGTGTCCGTCTGTGAATGCCGAGTAGATATTTGCATCAAGAGCTCTTGCTGCTGCATATGCATTTCTTTCGATACATGGTATCTGTACCAGTCCGCATACAGGGTCGCAAGTCATTCCCAAGTGATGTTCAAGTCCCATTTCTGCCGAGTATTCAATCTGTGCAGGGCTGCCGCCGAATAATTGGCTTGCAGCTGCCGAAGCCATGGAACATGCCACACCTACTTCGGCCTGGCACCCTGCTTCTGCACCGGAAATCGAAGCATTGTGTTTTACAATGTTTCCCACCAGACCGGCAGTGGCTAGTGCACGCAGTATTCTTGCATCACTGAAATCACGGCTTTCCTGCAAATGTTTAAGCACTGCCGGAACTACTCCGCACGAACCACAAGTAGGGGCTGTTACTATTTTACCTCCCGATGCATTTTCTTCACTCACTGCTAATGCGTATGCAAATACCAGTCCGCGCGAGCGCAATGAGTCTTTGTAGCCTTTGGCACGAATATAATATGATGAGGCTTTTCTGGGCAGGTTCAGTGGTCCTGGAAGAACACCTTCGGCATCAAGGCCTCTTGCAATGGCTGCTTTCATCGTTTCCCATACTTCGGCCAGATAATCCCATATCTCAGGACCTTCGCATTGTTCTACGTATTCCCAATAGCTTTTACCTGTATGCTTGCACCATGCCAGTATTTCGCTCATGCTTCTCATGTCGTAAATATCTTTCGATACACTTCTGGCCTTTCCTTCTTCAGCCAGGGCTCCACCGCCTACACTGAATACAGTCCATTCGTCTGTAACTTGCTTGTTGGCATTCAGCGCCTTGAATGTCATACCGTTAGGATGGAAAGGAAGAAATACATGCGATTTCCAGACAATCTCTACAGGAGCATGTGGTTGCAATGTGTCCAGTATCGCTACGTCTGTCATATGACCTTTGCCTGTTGCGGCAAGGCTTCCATAAAGTATTACCTGAAATGATGAGGCTTCCGGATGTCTTTCCCGAAATATCTCGGCTGCCTTGCGAGGTCCCATTGTGTGACTGCTTGATGGACCTGTACCAATTCTATATAGCTCTTTTATTGATTTCATTTCTGTCGTTATCTTGTTTGTTTATTGTCAAATGTTTACTACTGTTATTCCGGCACCGCCGAACTGTACATGTTCGTCGTGGAAACTTGATACACCGGGAACTGTTGACAGATATTGCCTGATCAATGTGCGGAGTATCCCTGAACCTGTACCGTGGAGGATTCTCACGTTTCTTGCTCCTACAAGTATGGCATCGTCTATGAAGTATGTCACAGCCTGTATTGCTTCGTCGCCTCTCATACCTCTTACGTCTATTTCGTGCTTGAAGTTAAGCTTCTTGTCGTACATGCTACTTTGTGTAGCGCTGCTTACGAAACTGGCCTTTGCCGGAGTTGTGGCAGATGGCTTAGGTGCATCCGCATGTTCCAGACGTTCTGTCTTGACGTTTGTTTTCATCAGTCCGAACATCACTACGGCGTTTTTGCCGTTTATTTCCATCACCTGACCGGTGCTGGTCTGTCCCTTTATGCGTACATAGTCGCCCGCATTTATAGGTTTCACTTTAGGGGTGACAGGTGTTGTCATTTCGTTTGCCTTCTTTTCTTTCTTTTCCTTGCGGCGTTCCTGCTTTTCCCTCAGTTTTTCCATCTTTTGGGCTATCTTCTCTTCCATAGCAGCCTTTTCAAGTTCTTCCACCTCGCGTCTGAAGTCGGTGAGTTCCTGTCTTGCCATACGCGTACGTTCTTTCTCGGCCTGTGCCTCCTTGATGGTACGTATGGTGTTCTCTATGCGTGCATTCGATTCCTGTAGGATTTTCTCTGCCTCTTCCTTGGCTTTTTTCAGTATTTCCTTTCTGCTCTTTGCCAGTTCTTCCATTTCTTTTTCGTAGCGTGCTATGGTGTCCTCCATCTGTTTTTCACGCTTACGGATGTTCTGACGTTTTGTTTCCCAATAACGCTTGTCGCGTACGATGTCCTGCAGATATTTGTCGCTCTGTATGTACTCGCTACCTACTATTTCGGATGCATCGGCTATCACGTCTTCCGGAAGTCCTATCTTGCGTGCTATTTCTACGGCAAACGAGCTTCCCGGATTTCCTATCTGCAACTGAAACAGTGCCCTCATCTCATGACGGTCGTACAGCATGGCGCCGTTTATCACTCCTTCGTTATTCTCGGCAAAGTGCTTCAGGTTTTGATAATGGGTGGTTATTACTCCGAAAGTCTTCTTGTTGTTGAAACGTTTCAGTACGGCTTCTGCTATTGCACCACCTATCTGAGGTTCTGTACCGCCACCGAACTCGTCTATCAGGATGATACTGCTGTCGTTGCAGTATTTCATCATATTCTTCATGTTCGTAAGGTGAGAAGAGTAGGTACTCAAGTCGTCTTCTATACTCTGTTCGTCGCCTATGTCGATGAATATGCTGCTGAATATACCTGCATGGCTGCGTTCGTTCATCGGAACTGGTATTCCGCACTGTAGCATATATTGCAAAAGTCCCACTGTTTTCAGACATACGGATTTACCACCAGCATTAGGTCCGGAGATTAACAGTATTCTGTCCTTGCTGTTGAGCGCGATTTCCAGTGGTACTACTTTCTTGTTATGCTTTTCCAGATTTATTCTGAGTAATGGATGTATGGCATCAAACCAGTCTATCGTTCTGCTGTTCTCCAATGCAGGTTTTGTGGCCTTGATGTCTATACTGAACAGAGCTTTGGCCCTGATGAAGTCGATTTTTGCAAGAAATTCGTATGACACCATTATTGCAGGAACGTGCGGACGAATCTCTTTTGAGAATTCAGTCAGTATTCTGATGATTTCCCTTCTTTCTTCACCTTCCAGCTCTCTGATTCTGTTGTTGGCTTCCACCACTTCGGCCGGTTCTATGAAGACGGTCTTTCCAGTAGCCGATTCATCGTGAACTATACCTCTGATTTTTCGTTTCATACCCGGTGCTACAGGTATCACGAGTCGTCCGTCGCGCACAGTAGGAGTTACGTCCTTGTCCACATATCCTTCTGCCTGTGCCTGTCTGAGAATTGAGTTAAGGCTACGCGATATGCTTCCGGCTGTAGATGCCAGTTCACGGCGGATGCTAAGCAACTCTGGTGATGCATTATCTTTTATCTTGCCGAATTTGTCGAGTATATTGTTGATTTTTGCAGTTAGCTGAGGGAAAACCATAATGTCTTCGGCCAGTTTCCTCAGGTTGGGGTAGTGACTGTTGGTGTAATTACCCTCATCGTCGGTTTCATCGTCTTTTTGAAGAAAGAGTATTATCTCTCTGATAGTTTCCAGCGAGCGTCGCAGGTCGAACAGTTCCGCCTCGTTCATGTACATTCCTTCTATCCTGATTTTCTTCAGTGAAGGGCGTACGTCGAAGAAGTTCTGGCTTGGAAATTCGTTTTCACCCTGTATAATCTGCATGAACTCTGTTACCTGGTCAAGCAATGAATTTACATTGTCGAAATCGTCGGAGAAAGTCATTTCGTCCACCTTTTCATGCCCCAAAGTACATAGGCATTTGTTCTTTATGAGTGTGCGTATCTGGTCGAATCCTATTTTCTGCTCAAAATTCAGAGGATATATCATGTCTGTATATTGTATTTTATGTTGTTCGAAATTCGTGGCAAAGGTACTACAATGCAGCTGCATTTCAAAAAAAGAAAACAATAATTTGTTTAGTCGGCAAGATTGCTTTGTACCGGAATATTATCATGACTGGGTATGAAATCAGAAATAATCCGGCATAATCTGTAAATATAAGTTGTATTTATAAAAATAAACATTGTGTTTATGTAAATGCAACTTATATTTATAAAGATATAGCTTGTATTTACAGAAAATGAAAGAACGTTTTCTTTTTTACATCCCACTGATTTGGAGTTAATAAACATATATAATAATGTATATTGCAATATAAGAATAAATTGACTAACTTTGCGCCGCGAAGAATATGGGTATTGACAAATGAAACTCAAGAAAAATATAGAAATAGAAAAAGGTCCAGACGGATATGTCCTAGGCGGTGATGGGATGGAAGCATTGGAGTATGACATGCTTACACCTCTTAGCGATGAGGCTGTATATCTGATTCAGAGTATAGGTCAGGAAGAATTCGATGAAGACACTTTGGCAAATCTGCTTTGCAGTGAGTTCGGCATGGATTATACGCGTGCAATTGAAGAGGCTCTTGTGTTGATGAATCATTGGCAGGATATAGGAATAACACGTTGGTAATACTCTTTCTCGCATGAAATGGTTTGACAGAAAGATATTGGGCGGTGCAATGACCACAGCCTCGTGGATGTATAGGCAGACATCAGGATATAGAATTCCGGTGTCTGTTTCTGTGCTATTAGGGGTTATAAGAATAGCCGCTTCCCTGTCTTTCATCTGGGTTAGCAAGGAGATGATAGATATGGCTGTAAAGTCCGACGGGAGTCTGATGCAATATGCCATATTACTGATAGTTGCATTGGCTGCAGAAATGTTGTGCTCTGTAGCACAAGGATATATAAATGTCAGGGCAGAGGCTGGAATTCGTAATTCATTGCGTAGCCGTGTGTTTGCCAAAGCTCTGAATGCACGATGGTGTGGAAAGGAAAGGTGGCATACGGGAGATGTGGTCAACCGTCTGGAAGAAGACGTCAGAGTCATAGCCGACACATTGTGTAATCTTGTTCCGGGAGCTTTGATTACTATGGTGCAGCTTGTAGCCGCATTCTTCTTCTTATGGACTATGAATCCCGTATTGGCTTGGGTAATACTTTGCATCTTGCCTGTATTCCTGGTGTTTGCAGCAATAATGGCAAGGCGTATCAAGAAACTTACAGCCGACATACGGAAGTCCGATTCACAGGTACAGTCTGTTTTGCAGGAGTCACTTCAGAGACGTATAGTCATAATAGCACTTGGTAGGGTGGAATATGTAATGAACTGCCTTCTCGGTTCGCAAAATACTCTTATGGAAAAGGTGATGAAAAGAAACAGATTCAGTATGTCATCGCGTGCAGCCATGATGACAGGTTTCGGAACCGGATATCTCACAGCTTTCATCTGGGGGGTACACCGCATGCAGGATGGGGTGGTCACATTCGGTATGTTGTCGGCATTTCTTCAGCTAGTAGGCCAGATTCAGCGTCCTACAGCCGACATGAGCCGTCGTCTGCCGGCAATGATACATGCCATGGCATCAGCAGAAAGGTTGATGGAGGTATATGATGCTGAGCAGGAAGATACACCATTGTCGGATGATGTTCCGTCATTCATTCCCGATGGGATAAGGCTGGAGAATGTTACATTTGGCTATCCTGACGGAAACAGAAAGATATTCCATAACTTTACATATGATTTCCATCCCGGGACATCAACAGCCATTATGGGTGAAACCGGTGCCGGGAAAAGTACAATGATGCGCTTGATGCTTGGCTTGCTGAAGCCCGAGAGCGGAAATGTCATTCTTTATGCCGAGGATGGAAGCAGAGCCGATGCTTCTGCACGGTTCAGTAGTGGAATAGTATATGTTCAGCAGGGAAACAGGATTCTGAGCGCAACGATACGCGAGAATCTTACAGGAGGAAAGAAAAATGTATCTGATGACAATATCAGAAAGGCTCTCCATATGGCTGCTGCAGAATTTGTATATGATCTGCCCGACGGACTGGAAACGAGATGCGGCGAAGGTGGAGAAGGTCTGAGCGAAGGTCAGGCGCAACGCATAGCCATAGCGAGGGCATTGCTCAGCGAAGGACGCATAATGCTGCTTGATGAGTTCACATCGGCACTTGATGCCGAGACTGAACGCAGGCTTATGGACAGACTGACGGAAAACTATGCCGGCAAGACTCTTGTATTTATCACTCACCGCAAGGAGATAGCGGACAGATGTGGAAATGTGGTACATGTTAGTAGATTTTGATTTATGAAGAAACTGGTATTGCCGAACGAGATACTTATGGGAGAGGTGGAGAGACTTCTTTCGCAGGGAACTGCAGTTACTATATTGACAAAAGGTAGCAGTATGCTTCCGTTTATAGTAGGTGAGAGGGACAGTGTGGAACTCAAGCCCTATGGAAAACCGCAAGTGGGTGATATTGCTTTGGCACATCTGGATAATGGCGCGTATGTCCTTCACCGAATAATCGCTATATCGGATACAGGTGTAGTGACACTGATGGGCGATGGAAATATCCGCGGAACGGAACACTGTTATACCGGAAGGCTGTGCGGAAAAGCCGTAACCGTAATCAGACGCGGACGCAGATGTAATCCTGATTCAAGCTTGTGGATGTTTGTGTGGCATATTTGGCGACGTTTGTTGCCTGTCAGACGCTATATTTTGGCTATTTACAGACGATTTTTAATAAAACTCATATAAAAAGATGAAGAAAACAAATTCATATATAGTTGGCGGACACAGGTTTTACTTGAGTATCCCCGAACAGTCCGGTTTTTGGTGCACCTTGGACAATTACAAGCCTTTTCTGGAAAGCGAAGCATGTGTGGACAGTCTCTCTTCTGAGGTATTGTCCGATTGTGTGTTTTGTCTGGATGTCGATATCGAATCGGAAGGAAGGGGTTTTGTGCAAGATTCAAATCTGTTGGCTGAGTTTGTTGATGACACCGCTTTTATATCAGTCCTGAAGGGTAGTAATGGAGAAAGAGTATTTATCATATCGCTTAATCGCGAAATGAAGGATCAGGGGGGAGTTCTTGTAATAGGTAATGACTATCGTTGCTGCAAACTGTATGCAGGAGCATGCAACGGCGGCAGACACGGGCAGTTTGTACTCAACAATGCACTTATGATGCTATATGCTTTGTTCACTGCCACCAGAAATACACTTCTTATACATGCGTCAGTTGCTGTTGCGAACGGGAAAGGATATGTATTCTTGGGAAAAAGCGGAACCGGAAAAAGTACGCACACAAGATTATGGCTTAACAATATCCAGGGGGCATGGTTGCTTAATGATGATAATCCTGTAGTCAAGATTGAAAGCGACGGCAATGTTATGGTGTATGGCTCGCCATGGAGTGGCAAGACACCCTGCTACCGTAATGAGAAAGCGCCTTTGGGAGCAGTGGTAAGGCTAAGTCAGGCTCCACATAATTCTATCAGACGATTGACAGGTGTACAGGCATATGCGGCTCTGTCGCCATCTGCTTCGTCTATGAAATGGGACAGAGTGATGGCTGACGGACTTCATAATACCTTGTCTGGTATCATTCAATCTGTATGTATATTCCATCTTGAATGTCTTCCGGATGCTGATGCCGCATATTTGTGTTATGATACAGTGAAATGAGATAATATTATAATAGGGCAATATTTAAAACTATAATAGAATGAGAATAAAAAAAGGATTCGTACTGCGCGAGTTGGCAGGCGAGAGAATAATTTCAGGCGAAGGACTGGAACAGATAGATTTTAATAAAATAGTTACACTTAACAGTTCGGCTGCCTATATTTGGGAGCATATCTCAAAAAGGGAGTTTGATTTGGAAACAATAGTTGATTTGTTACTGGACAGATACGACATCGAACGTAGTGTTGCATTGCAGGATGCGCATCGTCTGCTTAATGACTGGATATCAATCGGACTGGTGGAAGAGTGATAATAAATTAATGATTTAAACTATATGCATGTATCTCCCCTATAGGGAATACATGCATTTTTTTGCAATATATATTTAATATTTAAGTATATATTTGCGCTGGAAGTTATTTTTTTAGCATAAAAATCGTCCTCTAACGTTTATTTATGCAAAAAAGCAGTAAATTTGCCGCCGGATAGAGTTTTAATTGAAATGCAAGAAAGGGTAAATAATATTATTGAGATTTCCCATGTCTCAAAATACTTCGATGATAAGGTAGCTCTTGACGATATAAACCTTTATATACGCAAGGGCGAGTTTGTAACTATATTGGGACCTTCAGGTTGTGGTAAGACAACTTTGCTCCGTCTGTTGGCTGGTTTCCAGACAGCATCGGAGGGTGTGATAACTATCAATGGAAAGGAGATAACGCAGACTCCACCGCATAAGCGTCCCGTCAATACAGTATTCCAGAAATATGCCTTGTTTCCCCATCTTAATGTTTACGACAATATAGCATTCGGTCTGAAGCTTAAGAAGATGCCAAAGGATGAAATCATGCGTAAGGTGAAGAACGCCCTGAAAATGGTGAGTATGAGTGATTACGAATATCGTGATGTAAACTCACTTTCCGGCGGTCAGCAGCAGCGTGTGGCTATAGCCCGTGCCATTGTGAACGAGCCTGATGTACTTCTGCTTGATGAGCCGCTTGCAGCTCTTGACCTTAAGATGCGCAAGGACATGCAGATGGAACTGAAGGAAATGCACAAGCGTCTGGGTATCACGTTCGTGTATGTGACTCACGACCAGGAAGAAGCCCTGACACTGAGCGACACCATCGTAGTGATGAGCGAGGGAAGAATTCAGCAGATAGGAACTCCAACGGATATATATAATGAGCCTGTCAATTCGTTTGTTGCTGACTTTATAGGTGAGAGTAACATCCTTAACGGAGTGATGATACACGACCGCCTTGTAAGTTTTGCAGGTGTAGAGGCCGAATGTGTGGACGAAGGTTTTGACGACAATGTACCTGTAGATGTGGTTATACGTCCGGAAGACCTTTACATATTTCATGTAAACGAATCTGCACAGTTCCGCGGTAAGGTTACATCATGTATTTTCAAGGGTGTGCACTACGAAATGGTTGTAGTGGCAAATGGATTTGAATTCATAGTTCAGGACTATCACCATTTCGAAGTTGGTTCGGAAGTTGGACTGTTGGTTAAGCCATACGATATACATATTATGAAGAAAGAAAGGGTATGCAATACATTCGAAGGAAAAATAATCGACGAAACTCATGTTGAGTTCCTCGGTTGTGAGTTTGAGTGTCGTAAGGAAGCTACTTCAGGCATGGATGCCGGTACTGAAGTGCTGGTGGAAGTACCTTTCTACGGAATTGTGCTTGACGACAATCAGGAGGACGGTGCGCTGACGGGAAGCATAAGCTTCATCCTTTATAAGGGTGACCATTACCATATCACTGTTGATTCCGATTGGGACGAGCCGGTATATGCCGATACAAACGATATTTGGGATAAGGGCGATAATGTGGGTATCAGCATTCCATCTGAATATATATCCATACGCAGAAAAAATTAATAACTAACTATAAAAGGAGACGAGGTGAAACTAAGTAACATTCGTATTTTTCTTACTTCGCGTAAGAGTTGGACATTGCCGTACATCATCTTCTCGGCATTCTTTGTGGTCCTTCCGCTAATATTGATTGTGGTATTTGCGTTTACTGACGAGAGAGGGGATTTCACTTTTGCAAACTTCAGTAAGTTCATGTCTCATCCCGAGGCGGTGAACACTTTTATCTATTCCATAGGTATTGCCATAATAAATACCCTGATATGTATACTGCTGGGTTATCCGGCAGCATATATTCTGAGCAGGCTAAAGTCAGGTTATTCACAAATCGTAGTAATGCTTTTCATACTGCCTATGTGGGTAAACATCTTGATTCGTACTCTTGCCACAGTAGCACTGTTCGATTTCTTCCGTGTACCTCTGGGTGAAGGAGCATTGATTTTCGGTATGGTGTATAATTACATTCCGTTTATGATTTACCCCATCTATAATACACTGGTCAAGATGGACCGCAGTTATATCGAGGCAGCACAGGATCTTGGGGCAACCCCTTTTCAGGTGTTCACCAAAACAATTCTTCCGTTGTCCATGCCGGGAGTGGCAAGTGGTATTCTCATGGTGTTTATGCCTACCATTTCTACTTTTGCCATAGCAGAGTTGCTTACAATGAACAATATAAAGCTGTTCGGTACAACAATCCAGGAGAACATCAACAATAGTATGTGGAACTACGGTGCCGCGCTTTCGCTCATTATGTTGTTCCTTATAGGTGCCGCCACTCTTTTTGCTTCTGACGACAATCAGGAGAAGGAAGGAGGTGCGATATGGTAAACATGATAAAGAAAGTCCTCTGCCACGGCTATCTGTGGCTGTTGCTTCTGATGCTTTATTCTCCTATCATCATAATCATGATATACTCCTTCACGGAGGCTAAGGTTCTTGGCAACTGGACCGGTTTCTCAACAAAACTATACGAAAACCTCTTTGTGCATGGCACTCACCACTCTTTGGTAAATGCCCTTTGGAACACTATTACCATAGCCTTGATTACAGCTGTAGTATCTACTCTGCTTGGAACGATAACTGCAATAGGTATGTTCAACCTGCGTGTACGTCAGCGTAAGGCAGTGTCATTCATAAACAATATACCTATATTGAACGGAGATATAATCATGGGTGTGTCCCTGTTCCTGCTTTTTGTCTCGTTGGGAATACATCAGGGATATGGCACTGTGCTCATGGCTCATATAGCTTTCTGTACGCCATACGTAGTGCTCAGTGTGTTGCCACGTCTCAAACAGATGAATCCTAACCTTTACGAGGCTGCGCTTGACCTGGGAGCAACTCCCGGACAGGCGTTGAGGAAAGTCATCATCCCTGAGATTCTGCCAGGAATGATAGCCGGTTTCATGCTTGCAGTAACAATTTCAATTGACGATTTTGCTGTAACTATATTTACCATAGGTAACGAGGGACTTGAAACTCTTTCTACATACATATATTCGGATGCAAGAAAGGGTGGACTTACACCGGAGCTTCGTCCGTTGTCAACTATTATATTCCTTATCGTGCTGTTTATGCTTATAATGATAAACCGCCGTGCAGGGAAGAAGAACGCAAAATAATGAAACAAAGATTATGAACAGACTTTATACAATATTTCTGACACTGCTCACGGCAATACTCCTTACCGGATGCTATAACAGTGAGGATCGCGAAAAGGTCTTGAAGATATACAATTGGGGCGATTATATTGACGAAGAAGTACTGGCGGCTTTTCCGGAGTGGTATAAGGAGCAGACAGGAGAGGAGATAAGCATTGTATATCAGACATTCGATATAAATGAGATAATGCTTACCAAGATAGAACGTGGTAAGGAAGATTTCGATGTGGTATGCCCTTCGGAATATATTATCGAGAGAATGCTGGTGAAAGACCTGCTTCTGCCTATAGATACAGCTTTCGGGAAGACACCAAACTACATCCACAATATATCTCCGTATGTACGTGGTGAGATGGATAAGCTTGGGCTTCCGGGACGTCCGACTTCAAAATATGCGGTGGCGTACATGTGGGGTACAGCAGGAATACTTTACAATAAGAAATATGTAACAGCCGAAGAAGCATCTACATGGCATTCATTATGGGACAGCAAGTTCCGCAACAAGTTGCTGATGAAAGACAGCTATCGTGATGCATACGGAACAGCTGTGATATATGCCAATCGTGAGGCTTTGGCTAAAGGCGATATAAAAGTTGATGATTTGATGAACAACTATTCTCCTGAGGCTATAGCCACTGCCGAAAAATACCTGAAGGACCTGAAACCGAACATTGCCGGATGGGAGGCTGATTTCGGTAAGGAAATGATGACCAAAAGCAAGGCATATCTTAATATGACATGGAGCGGTGACGCTGTGTGGGCAATAGAGGAAGCCGAAGCGATAGGAGTAGAATTGGGATATGAAGTTCCTAAAGAAGGAAGTAACGTATGGTTCGACGGATGGGTCATCCCACGATATGCACGCAACAGGAAAGCCGCAAGCTATTTCATAAACTATCTTTGCCGTTCCGATGTGGCATTGGCAAATATGGAAACTATAGGTTATGTCAGTGCAGTAGCCACGCCTGAGATTCTTGAGGAAAAGATTGATACCACTCTTGAAACTTATTCCAACCTAGCTTATTTCTTCGGTCCTGAAGCAAAACATATACAGATAGACCCTATACAGTATCCCGACAGTGCAGTAGTGGCTCGCTGTGCTATTATACGCGATTCGGGAGAGAGGACACAGGCTGTTCTGGATATGTGGTCGCATGTCAAGGGTGACAATCTTGGAGGAGGTCTTGTGATATTCATTCTTCTTACACTGTTGGTGTTGGTAATCTATGTTTCGTATAAAAAGATTGAGAAATATAGGAACAGACGCAATCAGAACAGAAGGAAAAGAAGAATCAGGCGTCATCATATTCGTCGATGATTTCATTCTATTCATAGGTATATTAAGGGAGGTTCGGACCTCCCTTTTTTATTTAGTCGATAAAACAGTAGGGTGTATCTAAACTTCTTTTTATACGTAGTGTCGTATTATATTTTTGCCGAAAATAAATGTTTATGATATGAGTGTAAAAAGATTTGTATTATTAATGGCATCATTACCTTTTATGGTGTTTTTATGTGTTGGTTTGTCGTCGTGCAATGCCAATGATGATTTGATAGTCTATGAACCTATTGACAAACTGCATATTGGTGAGCAGTATGTCTTCGATACGACTCTCAATAATATAAGGCAGGGAGATTCGGTGGTAGTATTGAATTTCTATAGGGAAGAAGTCACAGACCTTGACTATGTAGACTATGATGAGGATAACTGTTGCTTTGTATTCCGTAAAGGAACAACTTCAAAGTATAAAATCGGCTGGGATTTCAGTTCATATAGTAGTTATGTAGAGGTGCAGTACGGACAGAACGGAATGTGGTATAAGATGAACCAGTATGACTGGAATGATTATATTCTTACTGCTAATGACGGTATGACCGTAAGAATGGTATGCGAACCCAGTAAAAATCAGATAAATCTTCTTGTGAATGAATTTTACATAGAAGAATATGATTCCGGGGATTAATTCTTTCCCGAAACTTAAAAAGGCTATATTCCATTCCTGATTGCAGGATATGAAATATAGCCTTTATTGTTTATTTGTGTGTGTTATTTAGCGAAACTTACAGCGCGTGTTTCTCTTATCACGGTAATCTTTACCTGACCCGGATAAGTCATTTCGTCCTGTATTTTCTTGGCGATTTCTGTTGACAGGCTTTCTGTCTGCTTATCGTCAATCTTGTCTGCACCTACTATTACGCGCAATTCGCGACCAGCCTGAATGGCATATGTCTTTGTAACACCTGGATAAGACATTGCAAGCTGTTCGAGGTCGTTCAGACGTTTGATATAAGCTTCAACTATTTCGCGGCGAGCACCAGGACGTGCACCGGAGATAGCATCGCACACCTGTACGATAGGAGCCAGCAAGCTGTTCATTTCCACTTCGTCGTGGTGAGCACCGATAGCATTGCAGATATCAGGTTTTTCCTTGTATTTCTCAGCCAGTTTCATACCGAGCAATGCGTGTGGCAATTCCGGTTCTTCATCAGGCACCTTACCTATATCGTGAAGCAAGCCGGCACGTTTTGCTTTCTTAGGGTTCAGTCCAAGTTCAGAAGCCATTACTGCACAGAGGTTAGCAGTTTCGCGTGCGTGCTGTAACAGGTTCTGTCCGTATGATGAACGGTATTTCATCTTACCGATGATACGGATAAGTTCAGGATGCAGACCGTGGATACCAAGGTCGATGGTAGTACGTTTACCAGTTTCTATGATTTCTTCTTCCACCTGCTTGCGTACTTTGGCAACAACTTCTTCGATGCGTGCAGGGTGTATACGTCCGTCAGTAACCAGCTGATGAAGTGCAAGACGGGCTATTTCGCGGCGAACAGGGTCAAACGCAGAAAGTACGATAGCTTCAGGAGTATCGTCAACTACTATTTCCACTCCTGTAGCAGCTTCAAGGGCACGTATGTTACGTCCTTCACGTCCGATGATACGTCCTTTGATTTCGTCCGATTCGATATGGAATACAGTGACAGAGTTCTCGATTGCAGTTTCAGTAGCCACTCTCTGGATAGACTGTATTACTATACGCTTAGCTTCGCGGTTGGCAGTAAGTTTAGCGTCGTCCATAATGTCGTTGATGTAAGACTGAGCCTGAGTCTTGGCTTCATCCTTGAGTGATTCAATCAGTCTTTCTTTTGCGTCTTCTGCAGACAGTCCTGAGATAGCCTCAAGCTTTTCACGTTCCTGTGATTGCAGATGGTCAAGCTCTTCTTTCTTCTTTTCTATGATTACCAATTGTGCATCGAGATTTTCTTTGATGGCTTCAGTTTCATTGCGTTTACGCTGAAGTTCTTCATTTTTCTGGTTCAATACCATTTCGCGCTGTTTCAGCTTGTTTTCTGCCTGCTGGATTTTCTGGTTGCGTGCAGCCACTTCCTTTTCAAGGTCGGCTTTCTTGTTCAGGAACTTCTCCTTTACTTCCAGGAGTTTGTTTTTCTTGATAACTTCGGCTTCCGTTTCAGCCTCTTTAATGATATTCTCATATTTCGATTTCAGACCGTATCTGAAAAAGCTATATGAAATAGCTCCTCCTACCAGGAAGGCTACAACTGTTAGTATTACTGTTGTCAACATCTAAAATTTAAGTTTAAAATATAAATAAAAACGCACAAGCTTCAGGTTATTACCTGTAAACTTGTGCGTGGATTTCCTTACTTGTTTCCTAAACAACTACTTTTGTTTGCTATTCTCTATGTAACCATCCAACAAGTCTTCCAGTTGTTTTATTTTTTCTGTATATGGTGATGTGTCAACTGAATCTTTAATTTTGGCGTTTTCGTATGCCAATTCCAGTGCCACCATAGTCCAGTGTTTCATGGTTCCGAGATTCGGAAATAGACTGCGGTATTTGTTTAGTTTATTGTCAATCATCTTGGCAGCGTCACGGTAGAAAATTTCTTCCTCACGATTAATCACCAAAGGATACCGTTCTCTGTCAATCTGTAAGTGTATTTTCAGTTTGTCGTCCATATATTATATGTTTCACTGCCTTTTCTTTCCCTTATTTGTTCAGCAAAGCAATACATTTATCGACTTCACGCACCAGCCTCGTAAGTCTTTGTTTCGTGTCTCTTATTTCATTGTCATTGACACTTATCATACGGGCCATTTTCAGGTTCGCATATCTGGTTTCAAGTTCTTTAATCTTACTTAACAAGACCTGTATCTCAGAATCTTTGTCGGCTATGGATTGCTTTAAAATGGCATTTTCTTTTTTCTCTTCATCATATAAAAAAAGGACATGCCTTAGCTTTCCTTCGAAACTGTTTAGTAGATTTTTGTCCTCTTCTGTCATCTATGCTACATGTTTTCTATGACAAATATAGTATATAACTTCGATATATGAAAATTTTTTTCTCATTTTGTATATTATTTTGTTATTCGGTTTGTTCTGATAATGGAATGTACTATAAATCTTAAAGTTTTAAAACCTTTTGCAAAAGCTTTTCAAACAGTTTTAAATTTTGCTTTAGATGATTGTGATATATTGAAAAAGTGTATTTTTGTATGTATATTTAAAAATGGTGAAAAATGAAAAGTAATCCAATGGAATGCTTGTATTGTCAGAATAACGATACATTGCACAGTTTAATGATTGAAATAGCGAAACTAAGTGTTTCCAGAGTGTTCCTCTTCAAGGAACAGACTTACAGAGGACGTTGCCTCGTGGCTTACAACGGACATGTTGATGACCTTAACCTTTTGAGTGACGAAGAAAGAAACGCTTTCATGGCAGATGTGGCACGTGTGACCAGAGCAATGCAGAAAGTGTTCAGTCCAGCCAAGATAAATTATGGTGCCTATTCTGATACTTTGGAGCATTTGCACTTCCATCTTGTTCCTAAGTATGTCGATGGTCCTGATTTCGGCGGTGTGTTCCGCATGAATCCTAAGGAAGTATATTTGTCGGACGAAGAGTATGCTTCGATGATTGAGAAGATAAAGAAAGAGCTTTAATATATTAGTTTAACCCGGTTCCAATTCTGTAGTTCAGGTGAGGAACCGGGGTATAATTGGGGCAGTTTATACTATCTAACATGAGTTGTTAGCATATAACTGCCCTTGTTGTTAGTTTGATAATACAACGAAAAATTATCTTTTTACAGCCTTAAATTTATACTTATCTCCTACAGAATTTGAATAATTTATATTTGCATTCTTGCCATCAAGGACTGTAAATTTGTAATATTCTGTGATAGGGTCTTTGGTCGTGCCTACAATAGTATTGTCTTTAATTTCATAAGTCCCTATGTAATAATCTTTAAACATAACAGTTTTGTATGTATTGTCTGAATTTAACTCCATATAGATATAACCTTCTGGAATATCTGTACTTTCTCCGTCCTGTTCAGCCCAAATTACATCCCAAGTCCCAACTACTTGTTCCTTTGTTATAGAAATATCATCATCTTTTGAACATGAAGAAAATATTAACAAGTAAGTTGCGCATAAAAACATTATATTAAATAACTTTTTCATTTATCTTCCTCCATTTCTATTTCAAAATAAGTGTTTTCCCATTTAAAAGCCTTTTGAGTTCCTAAGTCAATTCCCCATGCTAAAACATTCAGTAGGTTTATAAAAGCCACTGGGTTAAAGGTTGATTCTAATATTAATGGTGTTGGTCTATATCCTTCTTTTTTAGCTATAAGTTCTTTTGATGATATTTTTTTACGAATGCGTACACTTGTTTCACCGCTATCTCCTATGGTAGCTATTTTCATTCCATTGTCGTAGATTCTTGTACCTTCTTTCCCAACAAATGTAACAGTTTGTCTTGCACTAGTAAAAATAGAACAGCATGACGTGTTTAGAAATGGGATAATAATCCCAAATAGAAATAACTTTTTCATTTTACAAATCTTTTAGTTAAACATATATTTATTGCAATAAATCCAACAAGGGTTTGTCATACGTTTAACCAAAAAAGAAAAGCGCAGACAACCGCCTACGCCTCTTGGCTCACCACAAGCCATAACACACTAAGCGAGAAGTCTGCACCATATACGGACTCCTCAACGTGTGTTATATAGCTCGTTCATTTCCGAGGTGGTGATTCAGAGGCGATTGAGCTACGATATGTCTAATAAATTACATTGGATATCCAATGTGTTGCAAAAATAATCAATATATTTAATATGTCAAAATTTAAAGTATGATTACTTAATCATTCTTTAATGTCGTATTGTCGGTAATTGAAATTAAAGGAGAACTACGTAAATATAACTATGGTTATTTGTTGTTCAAAGAAAGTAATAATGATGAATATTATATTTATTCTATTTGTTATATTGAAAGAAAAAACTGTTTTTATATAACTAAATGTTTTGTTTTCTTATTTTTATGTAACATCATGTCTTCTTGAAAATATTCTTTTAGAAAGCTATTGTTAATTCCTATTTCTTTTTATCTTGTAATATCTTGATTATATTATGTTGATGTGTTAAATTAAATTGAATTGTTAACATAAATCCCACTTGTAAAAAAAAATTTTTGTCTAGAAGAAAAAAATATCTTCCTGATATGTGATTTAAAACGCTTAGACGTTTCAGATAAAACGTCAAAACGTTTTTTTTGAGGCTTCCACAAGCCATTGTTTTGATCTGGATTTGTCGTGTTTATGAGAAATTTGGTTTTGGAAATATGAAAGATTTTTGTTGTGTTATATATTATTTTGTTTGTGTAAATAATAATGTTTTGCGTAATTGAAAGTTGTGTTTGTTATTGCGTGTTATTTTGTTCTGGGTTGTGCCTTCGTGGTTTCAATTTTTATTGGTGGATAATATATTTGTCCTAAATATTAAAATCTCAAGCGGATAGAAAATCAAAATGTCAAAATGTAATTATGTCTTGAATTAATTAGAATATAAGGAAGATGTAGTAAACATGAATGTCAATTCTGTAAAAAACACTATTTGAAAAAGTATTTTTTTCGTATTTAGTTACTTCTAAAATGACTTATAAAATTCTGTTTTTTCATTTATTGTCGTTTCGAAGGAAAAATATTATCTTTGCCATGCTTTTTTTAGTAAGATGGATAATAAAATAAGATATAATGATTTCGGATGTTTTCTGGCAAAACACTTTCCGTTTAAAGTTCAGAAAATTTCAGTAAATGCAGGCTTTACATGTCCTAACCGTGATGGTAGCAAGGGATATGGAGGATGTACATATTGTAATAACCAGACATTCAATCCGGACTATTGTCGGACAGAGAAGTCTGTGAGGCAGCAGTTGGAAGAGGGAAAGGAGTTTTTCTCAAGAAAGTATCCAGAAATGAAATATCTTGCTTATTTCCAGGCTTATACCAATACATACGCTGAGTTGGAAAAACTCAAGGCAATGTATGAGGAAGCACTTTCAGTAGATGGAGTAGTGGGGCTGGTTATAGGTACACGTCCGGACTGTATGCCAAACTCTCTATTGAATTATCTGGAAGAGATAAATGGCAGGACTTTCCTTTTGGTAGAGTATGGTATAGAAAGCACAAATGATGCCACATTAAAACGTATAAATCGCGGACATGATTTTGCGTGTACTGCCGATGCTGTGAGACGTACCGTTTCAAGAGGTATAATGACAGGAGGACACGTTATATTGGGACTTCCCGGCGAGGACAATGATATGATTATACGTCAGGCTGAAGATATATCATCGTTGCCGCTCACTACACTGAAGATGCATCAGCTTCAGTTGATAAAGGGAACAAGAATGGCGCACGAGTACGATGAATGTCCTGAAGACTTTCATCTATATACTGCCGACGAGTATATCGATCTTGTTTTGGATTATATAGAACATTTGCGCCCCAACCTTGTGTTGGAAAGGTTTATATCGCAGTCGCCACGCGATTTGCTTATTGCCCCTGATTGGGGACTGAAGAACCATGAATTTACAGCGAAGCTGAAGAAGAGGATGGTGGAGAGGGATTCGTATCAAGGGAAGAAATTAGTCAACATATAAATAACAAATTCATAATAAAAATGGAAATTAAAGGTAAAGTACATTACGTAGGTGTGAACGACCGCACCAAAGCATTGTTCGAAAATCTTTGGCCGTTGCCATACGGCGTGTCATACAATTCTTATCTGATAGCAGATGATGAGATGGTGGCATTGGTGGATACAGTTGATGTTGCATTCTTCGAAGTATATCTGAAGAAAATACGCAGCATTATCGGCGACCGTAAAATCAATTATCTTATTATAAACCACATGGAACCTGACCACTCAGGCTCTATCGCTCTTATCAAACAGTATTATCCTGAAATCGTTCTTGTAGGAAACAAGAAGACTTTCGAAATGGTGGAAGGATATTATGGTGTGACTGGCGACCGTTATGTAGTAAATGACGGCGACTTCCTGAAACTTGGTTATCACAATCTCCGTTTCTATCTGGTTCCTATGGTTCACTGGCCTGAAACAATGGTTACATACGATGAGACTGACGGAATTCTGTTTGCTGGAGATGCTTTCGGATGCTTCGGAGCTTTGAACGGTGGATGCATCGACAAGAATATCAATACAGATATTTATTGGAACGAAATGCGCCGTTATTATGCCAACATCGTAGGTAAGTTTGGTAACCCAGTGCAGAAGGCTTTGCAGAAACTTGGTGGATTGAAAATCAATACTATCTGTTCTACCCACGGACCTGTTTGGGAAGAAAAGATTCCTCAGGTTGTTGAAATGTACGACAAGATGAGCCGCTACGAAGCTGAAGAAGGTGTTGTGATAGCTTACGGAACTATGTACGGCAATACAGAGGAACTGGCTGAAACAATAGCTGAAGAACTGAGCCGTCAGGGTATCAAGAACATTATCATGCACAATGTTTCTCATACTCATCATTCATACATCTTGGCTGATGTGTTCAAGTACAAAGGTCTTATCGTGGGATGTACTACATACAACATGAACCTTTATCCTGAAATGGAATCACTGTTGAGCAAGATAGCTGCCCGCGAAGTGAAGAACCGCGTGATGGGTTACTTCGGTTCATATACTTGGGCAAGTGCTGCAGTGAAGAAGATTGGCGAATATACTGAAAAACTTAAGTTTGAGGTCGTAGGTAACCCTGTTGAAATGAAACAGGCGATGAAGCAAGATAACTATGCTCAGGCAAAAGAACTTGCAAAGGCTATGGCTGACCGTCTGAAAGCTGATAGAAAGTAATTTATAATTATAGTACATGTATGAATCCGCTTAAGAGCTTCTAGTAAATGCTTTTAAGCGGATTTTAAGTATTAAAAAAGATATGCAAGAAAAATCCAGAATAACAATGCTTGGTACAGGTAATGCTGCTGTAACCAAGTGTTATAATACATGTTTTACCATTCATAATGGAAACAAGCTGTTGCTGGTAGATGGTGGTGGAGGAAACGGTATCCTTATACTGCTTGAAAAGGCAGATATCGAGATGAATGATATACATGATATTTTTATAACCCATGCTCATACTGACCATATCTTAGGTATAATATGGATAGTCAGGACTATTGCGCAGCGAATGCAGCAAGGTAAATATACCGGCGAACTCAATATCTATTCTCATGACAAGGCAATATCTGTGCTTGACTGGATATGTAGGAATACCCTTCCAAAGAAGATTGTTGCCAGGATAGGGAATGGCATCAACTTCAATGTCCTGTCGGAAAATGATACGTTCAGTGCTGCCGGAATGGAAATCCAGTGTTTCGATATCTGTTCCACAAAAGAGAAACAGTTTGGCTTTAAGGCTGTAACCTCGGATAATAAAACTATAGTCTGTCTGGGCGACGAACCTTATAACGAGAATAATAAGGAATATGTGAGGGGTGCCGACTGGCTTATGTGCGAGGCCTTCTGTCTTTATGAGGACAGAGATGTATTCAAACCATACGAGAAGCATCACAGTACAGTTCTTGATGCAGGAGTACAGGCAGAGGAACTTGGAGTGAAAAATCTGTTGTTATATCACACTGAAGATAAGACTCTTTCAATCCGGAAAGAGAAATATACTGCTGAGGCTAAAAAGAATTTCAGGGGTAATGTTTATGTACCGGATGATCTGGAAGTTTTGGATTTATAACATACTCAGTAAAAATAGTACAGGCTGTTACGTGGGTTTGAATACATGTAACAGCCTGTTATTTATTATTTTATATTGTTTCGAATCTTGCTAAGATAGGCATGCATGCCTTCGGAGTCCTTTCGGCTTATTATGTCAAGAAGTTCGTTCAATTCGGTACGTATTCCTTCCACTTGTTTGGGGGTACGTGGATTGAACAGAATTTCCTGAAGCAGATAATCGTCTTCGTTCAGTACGCCTTTGGCTATTGCCATGTGGCGTTTGAAAGTCGTTCCCGGAGCATCCTGATGTTTCATCACTGCAGCAAACACGAATGTAGAAACGAATGGTATTGACAACGAATATGCTACAGTATCGTCATGCTCATCGAATGTATATTCGAAAATGTTGAGTCCAAGTCTTTGGTAAAGATCCTTGAAGAACACTTTGCCAAGACAGTCGCCTTCCTTTATTATTATGGCATTCTCTGAACTAAGCTGGTCTAGGTTGGCAAATGTAGGACCGAACATAGGGTGGGTTGATACATATCTGAATCCGCAATTATCGTAAAACTCCTGAAGGCCGGTCTTTACTGATGCAATGTCGCTTATGATACAGTCTTGTGGAATTACCGGAAGTACTTGACGGAATGCATCAAGTGTGTATTTCACAGTTGCTGCATTTATCACGAGCTCAGGACGGAATTCTTTTATTTCATCCAATGATGTAAAACGCAGGCAGTTATACATAAAGCGCAAGTTCTGTGGTTTTACATCGTAAACTGC
>artificially_reared_1__coassemble_284_pt1 | contig 22473 bp, 22 predicted proteins | sample artificially_reared_1__metabat2_low_PE_002 | metagenome-assembled genome bin artificially_reared_1 | reverse complement strand
GGCAGTTATGGACGCACAGATGGGTATAAGCAATATCAACTTTCTTCCAGACCTGGCAGTGTTCAAACGCACACTTAAAGTTCCTACACAAAACAACAAGCTGGGAATAGCAGAAAAATCACGATGCAAGAAAATGCTTATTGAAATTTATGGACTTAACGATAATTTCTTTAAAGAAATAGATGCTTCTGTGAAGAAAAACTGCAAAAATGTAAACGATATCAAATCATATCTATTCATGTTCCAAGGATTCAGTCAGGACTTGATGATGGTTATCGGAAATCTTATGCAGTGGAAATTCCGTATGCCAAGTCTTCTTAAAAAAATGCTCCGTAACATGACTGAAAAGGCAATAAACGACATTTTGACTAAAACAGATTGGAAAGACGACGGAGTACGCAAAACCTGCAATAACATCCGTCAATACAAACATGCATTAGGTTACTCGGAAGAATGGATGAACGATTATGTTTACAACATTGTTCTTCTGGCAAAAAAAGAACCTAAACCAAAAGCATAAGCAATATAAAAACAATATAAGGCGGAGTAGATATTCCATAATATCAACCCCGCCTTTATCATATTTCATCATGAATAATCAAATAGAAATAGAACGACACCCTTTAGAACCGTTTCTTCCACCCAATGCCTCATTACTGATGCTTGGCAGTTTTCCTCCACAGAAAAAAAGATGGAGCATGGATTTCTTCTACCCCAACCTACAAAATGACATGTGGAGAATTTTCGGTCATATCTTTTTCAACGACAAAGAACATTTCCTGACCAACAATAAAAAAGCATTCGACAAGACAAGACTGGAAACCTTCCTTATGCAGAAAGGAATAGCGCTATACGATACCGCAACAGCAGTCATAAGACTCCAGGACAATGCTTCGGACAAATTCCTAGAGGTAGTAGAACCAACAGACATAGAAACCTTATTACGACAACTTCCAAACTGTAAAGCCATAATAACTACCGGACAGAAAGCAACTGACATTATATGCGATTATTTTTCAGTTAAGCAGCCTTCAATTGGAAAAAAAACTGAAATCTCATTTCATGACAGAACCATTTCACTATACCGAATGCCATCATCCAGTAGAGCTTATCCATTAAAACTGGAAAAAAAATCAGAGATATATGCTCAGGCTTTCAATGAATTACAGATTTAATGCAAAATAAAATTTATTTTTCTTGCAATAAAAGCTTGTCAGTTTCAAAAAAAGTACTACCTTTGCACACGCAAACACGGGAATAGCTCAGTTGGTAGAGCATCGGTCTCCAAAACCGAGTGTCGGGAGTTCGAGCCTCTCTTCCCGTGCGAAAGTAAAAAGCTGTAACTCAATGAGTTGCAGCTTTTGCTGTTTTAGCCCCGGGACGAAATCGGGACGAAAATTTTCTGAATATCAAACCGTATTACGCTTTCGAACTCGAAAAACGTAATAAAAAAATGTTTTCATCAAGAAAGAAAAGCGCATCTGTTTTTAGTATAATTTCATATACTGAACCAAAACTTCACACAGGAAACAACTGGTATATTGACTTCTATTCTTATGATCCTTTGGAACAGAAGATGAAAAGAAAGAAGTACATGCTTAATGGTATAACCAAAGTTTCAGACCGTCGTCGCCGTGCAAACGAAATCATCACGAACCTTAATATTAAGCTCCGTTCCGGCTGGAATCCTTGGGCTGATGTCGAGAACTCCAGGCAATATACACCGTATATAGATATTATGCGTAGGTATCATATATATCTAGAGAAGTTGTATGCTGCAGGAACAATAAAGGAGAATACCATCAAGGATTATGAGAAACGTCTGAGAGTGTTCGAAGAATATACCGCCAAACGCATACCGGCAATAGTCTATGCCTACCAGATAGACCAGTCATTCATATCTGACTTTCTTGATTATGTGTTGTTAGACCGTGATTCATCAGCCAGAACCAGGAATAACTATCGCACATGGCTATCATCAGTCTGCAACTGGATGATGGAAAAGCAGTACCTGGTAAAGAATCCGGTAGAAAACATCCGTATGCTGCAGGAAGATGAGAAGAAACGCTCTGCCCTATCGTCTGCAGATATACAGAAGCTGAAGAAATATCTCAAGAAAGAGAATCCATACTTCCTGTTTTTATGCCAATTTGCATATTACACCTTCATCCGTCCGGATGAAATAACAAACATTCGTCTGTCAGATATTTACCTGAAGGAACAGAAGGTATTCATTGCCTCGAGCATAAGCAAGAACCGAAAGGATGGCATGGTAGGTCTTAATGACAAGCTCATCAAGACAATGCTTGACCTTGATATCTTCAAGCATCCCGGTGATTATTATCTGTTCGGTAAAGGGTTCAAACCATCGAAAGAAAAAGTTACCACAAAGGTTTATAGGAATTACTTTAACAAGGTACGTGAAAAACTGAAATTTCCAGACAGCTATCAGTTCTATTCTCTAAAGGATTCCGGAATCCGGGATTTAGCAAATGCCGAAGGTATTGTCATTGCTCGTGATCAGGCTCGCCATGCTGACGTTTCAACTACGAATAAATATCTCAAAGGTACCAATATGACTGTTCATGAGGAAACCAAGCATTTTGAAGGCGAGTTCTGAAAAAAGGTGGTACTGCGTTTCCAAACGGAATACAACGAAAATAAATAAAATGAAGAAATCATTCTGCCAGATAGAATTTACATCCTCCAAAAAACTTATCAACTCATCCTTATTACACTTTAGCCAGGGGAGCAACTGTTCAAATCACATTTTGTCGATACCGCCACTACCATTGTTTCTCACTACGGCCTTATAGGCTCTGTTAAAATTAGATGGACTAAAGATGATTCCCTACAGGTGTTCTTTGTCAAATGATACTTCCACGATGTTGTCTTCAGTCATCAACATGAAAGTCTGCACTCTCTCATACCATTCTGATTACGTCCTGTCTCTTTGAGGGCAGTCATTAGCTTGAGCTGATGTTTTCTGCATTCCTTCTTTCATAAGGTGACTTTCAATTACTATCATTTAATTATTAGGTCCAGTCCTTCGTGAAACGTATCAAAAGCCTCACTACTATAACCTCTGCTAACTTCTCACAGCAGGCGTTACTTCATACATTTCGTAAAAAAACTATTCTATACGTCCGTGAGATCTCCTCGGATAAGAGTATTAACTTTACATCTTATGTCTGCTTCATTTTCACCGACTGTTCCGAATAGCCATAGGGCTTTAGTCTGTTGTACAACCTTACCCACAGTCATATGCCTTATATAAAGTTTCTGTCTGTCATACCAGATGTTTACCGCCAGATTACTTCAGATTCCACATAATGATGGACAGATGTACACCCTTGCTATTGGCTGTATGATTCCCTCTATTAAGGCTCATTAGAAACTTGCACCTGTTAGCTAAAACTCATGCCGAGTATACACAAAAATGGACTGATCTCGCAAATGCAGTCAGTCCTATTTTTATGACTTAGATAATTTTCTATCGGATAGCAATAATTTTTTATCAGTAACCTTGGTATAAGTTATTCCATAGAGGTATCACTACCTCCTATAATTTGTTTGTCAGTTTCCACATACTTTATATATTGTATCCTATACATATCACCTTTACCAAAAGTCAAAGTATCTCCAGTAAGTGATATTACATTAAGTGTATCTGTGAACTGTATGGTTTGTCCATTACCAATACTCTCACCGGACAAAACGATTCTACATTCCTTGCCACTATTCAGTAACTGCCATCCATTATATTTCAAAGTTGCCATCCCTACTGACGAAGCTTTTCCATCCTTCTCCAAAATAACACCCTGAATAATATGCTTGTTTATTGGCATTATCTCATGCCATTCTCCAAGCAACTGCTGCTCATCACATAAACTGCTGCTTTCTGTACACGACACCATAATCATTAATGATATCGGTAAAAACATAAATCTACTCTTCATACTATTGATTTTATTGAAATACTCCAAACAATTATCACAGTGGATTTACTGATAAAACTTCCCTTACAAAATAAACACCAGAATACTCAGCAGCAAAACCATCATCCCATACACCGTTGTACTCCAATTTCAATGTTGCGTGTATAGGTTTACCATTTTTTACCCCATTAGTAACCTTATCATATACATCATTAAGTCTGCCAGTCTTATCCACAATCCAAAACTCTTCGTCGCATCCATCCGGTTTGAAAGAACGAACCTCATGGCCAATACATAATGTACCGCTTAATGTGTACAACTCATCAAAAGACTTCTTTGTAGCAGAAGAATCCGTACTAGAAAGTTGAATGCTTGTTTCATCAAATAAAGGTGCATCCTGCCCTATTTCAACAAATATGGCTTTACTCGGATTAGCATCATGCACCTCGAAATATCTCGTTCCACTATTCCCTATTCCCCAACCATTGCAAGTGGAAGGTACAGGACTTACCTTCATCTCGGACTCCATTTTCTGTGCATACTCACCATCAGGAACTAATAGAAACCTTTTTACACTATCTATTACGGATTCAACTTCCTTGAATCTGCATGTCTGAGCATCATCCCAACCCTTAGATTTCTTCAAAACTTCTATAACATCATTAATACTCTTATTTGGCAAATTGAAAACTTGTATAACTTTATGCGGCGAAGAATCACCATTTCTGACCATTACTATACCAGGCAATGAAGAATCAGCAATCAAACGTATATCATCATTGGACTGATACCATAATTTCAGTCCGGCACCAGATAATTCTTTCCACTCAAATCCATCGTATGCTTTACGTGAAGGTATATAATTCACAGCTACAGTATCTGTTTCGGCAGACTTGGCTTCTTTTCTGTTTCCCGAACACGCACACAAAGTCAGTGATAATAAAAACAATACTTTTTTCATAATACTAAAGATATTTATTGGTTATTTATGTAATTATACACTACAGACGACACCTCAGCAATTATCTTTTCCGTGGTTTCATAATCCTCGGCAGAGTCTTTTACAAATACTGCTATCAGATATCGTCTACCATTAGGCAAATCTATAAATCCTATATCATTTATGCCTATGTATCGCCCCTGTGAATTCTTGTCACCGGTTCCGGTCTTATGCCCTATCACTGCATTCGTATTCTTCAGTGGATATGGCAATCTTGCAGTACCGGTAGTACATTCTGTCATTGTTCTTTTTATAAAATCGTAATATTCGCCAGAAACTGCTTTTCCATCAAGAAATAAATACATCAAGCGTACAGCAGCATTGGGTCTAGTCCAGTTTCTGTAACAGTTATCAAGATTCTGATGCATATCGTTTTCATCCTTTTCAATTGAGAATTCATCAATTCCCAATGAACGGATATATTTGTCAGTATCTTTTACACTAAGGATACGGTTAAACAGGATATCGCAAGCATTATTATCGCTCAACTGAAGAGTGTATTTCATAAGTTCAGACATGCTAATACAGATATTTCCTTCCGGAAATCTGTCGCGCAAAGGACTGTATGTATTCTCCCTAAGTTCATCTTTTGATACTTGTATAACAGAACCCAATTGTATTCCTCTCGTCTGCAAAAAATGACATACAGCCAATGCCTGATGAAACTTGAAAACACTCATCATGGGATAATCCACATCGTTGTTTACCGTAAGAGTGTCACCACTGTCCGTCATCACAGCAACTCCAACTGTCGCATCGTATTTACAGACTGTACATAGTATCTCATTTCGAAGCGAATCCAATGAATCTGCCTTTGTAATTATTGAAATAAAAACAAATAATAAAAGAATAAGTGATTTTAATTTCATATACGATTTACATTAAAACGGTACAAAAAAATAATTGACAAAATTAAGCATCTGCATGATTAATTCTGCCAATTATTAATATTATAACATTTGTTATGTAAATGTTATTATTCTGCCGCGTTATTCTTTAGCCATTCCTGTCTGCGCATATCCGGAAGATGTTTTACAGTGAAGTTCTCAAACTTAGCATTAAATCCGTTTCCGTCCGGCGATGCTGCCATGATACCGACTTTCATCGGAATATTGTCCTGCATCCACGCATTACGCATCATGGTGTATTCCTTGTCATCGAAAGAATAGAACACCTCTACGGCATCAAGTCTCCTTACAGCCTTTATCCATATATAAGGAACAGGCTTATCGAGAGTAATAACACTCCAGTCGGAAGTTTTATGAGTAACTACCGTGCTAAGATTGTACTTGCCATCAACAAATTCAATTCCAGCCTTGATATAATTTTCATGATCTATCCTCAACATTAAACCCGCCTGGTCAAATCGTGTTTTATATTCTCCAGACACTTTTACTTTTGCTTCAAACTCACCACCGTATGTAGCATAGTAGAAAGGAGCATCATCTACTGTAAATCCGTAGTGAGAAATTCTCCAGTAGTCACTCTGCGGAGTTACGAACATTGTCATGGTTTTGCTGTCCTTTATCTCCCAACTTTCCGGTTCATTGAACCAATTCATCTTTTCAAGACTCTGTGCCGCTACCGACGAAAGAGCCATCATTCCAAATAAACTTAAAATCAGTTTCTTCATACTTTTATATTATTTATGAGACTATTCCATTTTGTACTTATTTTATCTTCTTCAGTCAGTTCCCGGATAACCCTGCAAGGATTTCCCGCAGCCAGAACTCCCGAAGGGATGCTTTTCACAACAACACTCCCAGCTCCAATCACAGCACCATCCCCTATCGACACTCCCGGCAGGACTGTAACATTTGCCCCAATCCATACATCATTGCCTATAGTAATAGGAAAAGCATACTCCAGTCCCCTGTTTCTCTTCTCTGCATCAAGAGGATGACCTGCCGTATAAAACCCACAATTAGGAGCGATAAATACATTGTTGCCAAACGTCACCTTTGCACCATCTAAAATGACACAGTTTACATTCATATAGAAATTCTCACCTATCTCTATATTATAACCATAGTCACAATAGAAAGGCTGTTCAATCAGGAAATTACATTTTGTTTTTCCAAACAGACGTCTTATTATCTCAGTACGCTCGGCATTCATTGATGGTCTCAATGAATTATACTCATAACATAAATCTTTGCATACTGCTCTTTCACGCAACAGTTCTTCGTCGTAATTTGCATCATAAAGCAGTCCTTCATGGCATTTTTCCTTTTCAGTCATTTCTTTATAATTTGTGTTTTGTTTACTTTTGCAAAGTTATGACATATGCTATGTTGGCACAATAATTACAAATAACCATTTTTTGATACGTTTATGGACATTCAGAAAAAAATAAGCAGAAATTTTCAAATGCAACCATTCAGTTCTGATGATGATTCAGAAAAAACACGTTTCTTGAAAACCATTGCATTAGGATATGCCGTAACAGAAAACGCCATAGCCGTATTGAGCGACTTGAAAAACGACAAGAGTTACATCTACTATGGAGGTATATCAGAAATATTAGGTATAGCAGACAGTTATACCAATGAAACAGTAAACTCAATATGGGAAAAGAAAATATACGACTCCATACACAAGGATGACTTATCTAAAAAACACATCAACGAACTAAGATTCTATAATTTCATCAAAAATCTTCCACCACAGAAAAGGGAAGGATTTTTCGTTAAAGAATCATTGAGAATGTTCTGTAAAGCCGGTAAATATCTCCAAATAATACACAGAATGTATTATTTCTATGAAAATAATAATAACAATATAAGGTTCTCTTTATGCCTCTATAACCTTAAAATGGATGACGAAAAGGAAGAATCGTATATTTTCAACTCGATAAGCCAAGAATCATATATTCTGGACAATGAATACGACAACCATATATTATCAGAAAGAGAAAAGGAGATTTTACGCCTTATAGAAAAAGGTATGAGCAGTATCAATATATCAAATACCTTATCCATAAGCAAGAATACGGTGAGCAGACACAGGCAGAATATCCTTGAAAAGCTTCAGGCAAAAAATTCTGTCGAGGCCTGCAAAATAGCAAAGGAGATGAAAATTATATAGACGTCAACTTTTCCGTACAAGTACAGGATGTACATATCTTCCCTTACCAACCGACACACGACCAAATTCAATTGCCTGAACCGGACAACGATGTATGCATGCAGTACACTGAACACACTCCTTTCCTTCCCACATCGGCTTACCTTGCAGCATAACTATCGTACCTGTAGGGCAAATTTTTGCACACAGACCGCAAGAAATACATGCATCTGTAGTACGGAAAGACTGTCTGCCTACCATAAAATTCTTAAATGCCGGGTAGACCACATAACTTTTCAGCCACGACATTCCCGTACGGAGAATCATGGATTCAGAATAATTCCGTGTATTTATCGCTTGTACAATCTGCTCCATAGCATGTGGTGCCAAAGCTAGTTTTTCATTCTTTACCTGCTCCGGATCAATACCAAAGCCACGCATCAGAATATAGTTATTTGGCATTTTCAGTGAAAAAAAGGCTTCCAAGAAGATACCTTTTTCAGCAAGTGACTTACTAAAAATCCGATCAGTATATCCACAATCGTCACCACATGTACCAATTGCAAATACACGATTCCCTTTTAATCCGTCCAACTGTAATTCCATGATAAAGCGTTGCATGACCAATGCCGGTCCCCAGGAATGTACGGGAAATACAAAAAATAACATTTCCGCCTCATCCCTTAGTGTATACCTGTTTCCTCCTTTAGTCTGTTTCCTCATAAAATCCGATACATCACACAAAGGCTCGTTAAAGGTATTGGAAACATACTGAGCAACCCATAAAGAATTGCCTGTTGCTGAAAAATAAAATACCATAATCTCTAAAAATTCCGTGAATAGTAGAATAGATAAAAAATATGAAACCCATCTATGCTTTCACACTCTCCGTAATAAACAGTAGCTTATCCCCCACATGAAGTTCCATCTGTCCGTTCGGAATCAGGAACTCGTTTCCACGTTTGATAAGCATTACGAGCGAACCCTTTGGAATATTCATATCAGCCAGACGGTTACCGTGTACCAGCATTTCTTCATTGAGAGTAATGTCGTGCAATTGTGAATCTATCTCGTCCGGCAATTCCACTCCAAACTCGTTTCCTTCCTTCTCCAAAGGCAAGTCAAGTTTAAGCCAGCGTGCCACAGAAGATATTGTCATTCCCTGAATAACGAGTGACAGTAAAGTTATGAAGAACACTATATTAAACAACTGATGAGAGCCTTCTATTTGAGCTATTACAGGATATGTGGCAAATATGATAGGAACCGCACCGCGCAATCCTACCCACGACACGAAAAGTTTTGCCTTGGCACTGATACCCCTGAAAGGTAGAAGACATGCAAACACACTCAGCGGACGCGCAACTACAATCATAAACACACCGATAAGCAATGCCACTACAGCCGTATCAAGCATTTCATGAGGATTTACCAACAATCCCAAAGTGATGAACATTATAATCTGAAACAGCCAGGTAAGACCATTCATAAATGTATTTATCTCCTTTCTGTATGACAGTTTCATGTTTCCTACCACCACACCTGCAATGTAAACTGCCAGATAGCCATTTCCTTTCAGCATATCAGTAGCCGTAAAAGTAATGAAAACCATACTGAGAAGAAGTATGGAATAAAGAGACGAGTTTGACAGTCCTATCTTATTGGTAAGCCATGACATGAATCGTCCCATGGAATATCCCAAAGCACCACCTATAAGGAACTGCACAAACAAGTCTTTAATCAGAAGACCAATACTGAGCGAACTGCCACTGGAGATAACCTGTATCAGAACTATAGTAAGCATATATGCCATAGGGTCGTTACTTCCACTTTCAAGTTCCAGCATAGGACGAAGGTTTTCCTTCAGGTTCATTTTTTGCGAACGCAGAAGGCTGAACACAGAAGCCGAATCGGTGGAGGACATTGTAGCAGCCAAAAGCAGCGATACCATGAATGTCAACTCGATATTTGTACTGTTCCATCCGGAAATATAGAAGATGAACAAACCTGTCAGTAATGTTGTAAGCAGGACACCAACTGTAGAAAGAACAATACCTTCTTTAAGAACTGGCTTAATGTCGGTAAACTTAGTTTCCATACCTCCCGTAAACAAGATGATACTGAGTGCCATCATTCCTATGAACTGAGCATCTTCGGCACTATTGAACTGCAATCCTAACCCATCGCTACCGAACAGCATTCCGACAAGAAGGAAAAGCAACAGTGTAGGTATCCCGAAACGATAGCCGGTCTTGCTTATCAGAATACTGGTGAAAATAAGCACCGACCCAATCAAAAGTATATTCTCGGCTGTAAATATCATAGATAATTTTTTTATTACATTTATTATTCGAACAATGTACAAACTTCTGCACGACTTACTTTAATCAAATCAGCAGGAGATATCTTCACTTGCAGTCCGCGTATACCTGCGCTAACATAGATATAGTCGAAATCATTGCATGTATGGTGGATATATGTAGGAAAATGTTTCTTCATACCTATAGGCGAACATCCACCACGTATATATCCCGTAAGCGGAAGGAGTTCCTTCATCGGGATAAGGTCACATTTTTTGTTTCCGGACAGTTTAGCTGCCAGTTTCAAGTCTACTTCATGTTCTCCCGGAATCACGCATACGAAATATCCCGATTTGTCACCATGAAGTACCAGTGTCTTGAATACCTGTTCTATATTCTCGCCAAGAGTTGCAGCCACATGTACGCAACTCAAATCATTTTCATCTACCTCATAAGGTACAAGTTCGTATTTTATCTTATCCTTGTCCAGCAGTCTTGCCACATTGGTCTTGGATATTTTTTCTTTAGCCATAATATAACTGAAGTTATAGAAGTTATTATTAATACAAGTATTTGAATCACTAAATCATCATAGTGATAGTTCTTCCTTAAGGAATTTAGGTGTATATCCTTTATCTGACTCGGCAACCACTTCAGGCGTTCCGCACGAAAGCAGCTGTCCTCCACCCTTTCCGCCTTCCGGTCCCATGTCGATGATATAATCAGCCATCTTGATTACATCCAGATTGTGTTCTATCACAAGGACTGTATTCCCTTTGTCAACCAGACGGTTGAGCACGTTCATCAGTACACGTATATCCTCGAAGTGTAATCCTGTAGTAGGCTCGTCAAGGATGTAGAAAGTCTTTCCGGTATCTTTCTTCGAGAGTTCAGTGGCTAGTTTCACACGCTGGCTCTCTCCACCCGAAAGAGTGGTAGAAGGCTGTCCTAGCTTGATATATCCCAATCCTACTTCCTGAAGCACTTTTATCTTGTTCAATATCTGAGGTACATTCTCGAAGAACTCAACAGCACGGTTTATTGTCATATCAAGAACATCAGCTATCGACTTACCTTTGTATCTTACTTCCAAAGTCTCACGGTTGTATCTCTTGCCGTGGCACACTTCACAAGGTACAAGCACATCAGGCAGGAAGTTCATCTCTATGGTCTTATATCCATTACCTCCACAAGCCTCGCAGCGTCCACCAACCACATTGAACGAGAATCGTCCTGGCTTATAACCGCGTATCTTTGCCTCCGGCAGACCGACAAACAGGTTTCGTATGTCTGAGAATACTCCTGTATATGTAGCCGGATTTGAACGCGGAGTACGTCCTAACGGCGACTGATCCACATTCACCACTTTGTCTATATTCTCTAGTCCTTCAATACGGTCGTATGGCAAAGGATCTTGAAGCGAGCGATAGAAATATTGTGAAAGTATAGGCTGGAGAGTATCATTAATAAGTGTTGACTTACCGCTTCCTGAAACACCTGTCACACAAATGAGTGTTCCCAGCGGAAATTCCACATCCACACCCTTCAGGTTATTTCCCTTAGCTCCAAAGAGAGAGAGTTTCTTGCCGTTTCCAGGTCTTCTCTGTACTGGTACTTCTATTTTCATTTCTCCGTTCAAGTACTGCGATGTCATAGTGTGTGTCTTTAGCATCTCCTGTGGAGTTCCGGCAAATACTACTTCACCTCCCAGTCGTCCGGCTTTCGGTCCCATATCCACTATATAGTCCGATGCCAGCATCATGTCCTTGTCATGCTCCACCACTATCACCGAATTGCCTATGTCCCTAAGGCTTTTCAGAGAGTTTATCAGTCGTACGTTATCTCTCTGATGAAGTCCGATACTCGGCTCGTCAAGGATATAAAGTACATTGACAAGCTGAGAACCAATCTGAGTTGCCAGACGTATGCGCTGGCTTTCACCACCAGAAAGGCTGACAGAAGTACGGTTAAGAGAAAGATATTCCAGTCCCACATCAAGAAGGAATTTCAGTCTTGTACGGATCTCTTTCAGAATCTCCTGCGCTATGACTTTCTGCTTACTGTCAAGATGTTCCTCTACTCCATGCAGCCATTCGTACAATTCGTTTATGTCCATCGAAGCCAGTTCGTATATATTTTTGTCGTGCAAACGGAAATGCAGAGCCTCTTTATTCAGTCTCATTCCCTTACATTCCGGACAAACATCTGTCTTGGCAAACTGTTCTGCCCATTTCTGTGCTGTAGCAGAAGCATCTTTCTCCTGCATCATCTGTATATATTTCACTATACCTTCGTACTCCACGAAATAATCTGACGAAGTATGTACAAGCGAACTGTCAATTTTCAGGCGCTCGTCGCACCCGTAAAGAATCTCATTTATGGCATCGTCCGGCAATTCGCTTACAGGAGTTTTAAGAGTTGCCTCATGCCGTTCAAGCAAAGCACTCAACTGCCAGAAAATCATGGCATTCTTATATTTGCCAAGCGGTGCTATTGCCCCTTCATATACAGAGAGTGAACGGTCCGGAATAACTTTATCTACATCAATAAGATTAACATATCCCAGCCCTTTACATCGCGGACATGCTCCCTGCGGAGAATTGAAAGAGAAGTTATGCGGTGCAGGCTCGCGATACGAAAGCCCCGTAACCGGACACATCAGACGCTTACTATAGTGGCGTACGCTTTCTGTCTGACCGTCGAGTATCATTATCAGACCTTCGCCCAAACGCATTGCTGTGGCTACACTCTGTCGTAATCTCTTGTCTTCCTTCTCGGTCACTATAGTCTTGTCCACTACTACTTCTATATCATGATTCTTGTATCTGTCAAGTTTCATTCCATGAGTGATTTCCTTCACTTCACCGTCAACTCTAACATACAGATACCCTTTCTTACGTACCTGTTCAAACAGTTCCTTATAGTGTCCCTTACGGGTACGCACCAGCGGAGAAAGAATAAAGATACGCTTTCCCTTATAATCACGATTGATGAGCTCTATGATTTGTTCTTCTGTATATTTCACCATCTTCTCACCCGAAAGATAGGAATACGCCGTGGCTGCACGCGCATAAAGCAGACGCAGGTAGTCATATATCTCGGTAGTTGTACCCACTGTAGAACGTGGGTTCTTGTTAGTCGTCTTCTGCTCTATTGAAATAACAGGACTAAGTCCCGTAATCTTGTCTACATCCGGACGTTCCATTCCACCCAGGAAGTTTCTGGCATAAGCAGAGAATGTCTCTATATACCTGCGCTGTCCTTCGGCAAATATTGTATCAAACGCAAGCGACGACTTACCGCTTCCACTAAGCCCGGTAATGACCGTAAGGCTGTTGCGCGGTATTTCAACATCTATATTTTTCAGATTGTGGACACGTGCTCCTTGCACACTTATCGTTTCTTTTCCTTCTGTCATATCTTAATATTCAGTGAAACATTGCAAAGATAATGCTTTTTTCGTACTTTTGCCCGTAAATAATCATATAGCTGAAAAATGAAATTTATTCAATCTGTATTTCTTGCATTGGCTCTAATGGCCGGAAGCAGCATCAAAGTAATGGCTCAGGCAACAACCGAGAGCGGATATTTTCTACACACAGTAACCAAAGGCCAAAGCCTATATTCCATATCAAGCATGTACAATGTGAGTATTAACGACATCGTACGTCTAAATCCTGGCAGCGATAAACAAATCAGAGAAGGAGCTGCACTGAAAATTCCACAAACTGTTTCTACCAATTCAGACAAACCGGTATTCCACACCATACAGGCTGGAGAAACGTTGTATCGCCTATCTGTGAAATACAATATCACAACTCAAGCTATTTGTGAAGCCAATCCAGGACTGAGCAGCGAGAATTTCCGCAGCGGTCAGGTGATAATCATACCTGTACAGACTGTAAATGAACCTGTAAAGAACACCCCACAAACTACCGTCAAAGAAGAGACTACAGTGAAGATGAACGACTGGAAGGACATGCACAAGGTGGAAAGAAAAGAAACGATTTTCAGCATCAGTAGAGAATATGGAATTACTGAAGAAGAACTGATAGCTGCCAATCCTGAACTGAAAAAAGGAAAACTTAAAAAAGGTTCTTTCCTTTTTATTCCATACGGCAAGAATGATAAAAAAGTACAAAAGACAGAATCAGAATCAGAACCAAAACCAGCATCACAAGAGCTTACAAATGAAGAAATATTCAGCCAGTTCGAAGATTCCAAAAAAGAAATAAAAACTATAAAAGCAGCAATAATGCTTCCGTTCATGGTCGGTACAAGTACAAATATGGACGAACAGATAAGAATGGTGGAATATTACGAAGGATTTCTGATGGCTGTAGATAGTCTGAAGAAACAGGGAGTATCTGTAGACCTGTATACATACGATACCAAAGGAAGAGAGGCTACTCTCAATAGCATACTTGCCAAGAAAGAAATGAAAGACATGGACATCATATTCGGACCGGCAAGAACACAGGACATTGATGCCCTGGCTACATTTGCCGACAAGAACAACGTTCGTTTGGTTATACCGTTTGCTCCAAAAGTAGACCAGGTTTTCAATAACCCTAACATTTACCAGGTAAATACTCCGCAATCATATCTGTATTCCGAGGTATACGAACATTTCAACCGCAAATTCAGCGACAGCAATGTGATATTCCTAAATGCGAACAATGGCGACAGAGAAAAGGATGAATTTATCAAAGGAATGAAAGCCGAACTGAAAGATAATGGAATAAACTATCGCGACTTTACTGTGACTGACAATTTCAACGAAATAATTAACGTTATGGATACACTGAGAAACAACATATTCATACCAACGTCAGGAAAAAGTACAGCACTGGTTAAGATTATACCTCAACTTACACAGATACGCCGTGAAAAGCCACATTACATGATGAACATGTTCGGTTATCCGGAATGGCAGACATACACTAATGACCATCTGGCAAGTTTCTATGAACTTGACACTTATTTCTATTCGTCATTCTATACAAATAATCTTTTCCCTGCAGCCGTAAACTTCACACAGGCATATCGCCGCTGGTATAGCAAGGATATGGCCAACATATACCCCAAATATGGTATGCTGGGATATGACACCGGTTATTTTTTCCTGAAAGGACTTGCTAAATACGGCAACAAAATGGAAGAAAATCTTGCTTCAATACAGGTTACTCCTATACAGACAGGTTTCAAATTCGAACGTGTAAACAATTGGGGAGGATTTATAAACCGAAAAGTATTCTTCGTACATTTCTCTAAAGATTATGAACTGATTAAACTTGACTTTGAATGATAAAAAAAACATATATTTTCATATTATTGTGTATTGCATTATGGCTTAACGTTTCTATAGCCAATGCTCAATTGCAAGAGCAGAAACACAATTTTTCCATAGGTTTAAGCGGTGGTGTCAACTTCGGTAATGTAGACTTCTCGCCAAGAATAAAGCAAGGATACCTCGTAGGTCCGCAAGCAGGATTTACGGCCAGATACATATCTGAAAAATATTTCAGCATGATATGCGGTATTCAGGCTGAAGTAAACTATTCACAACGTGGATGGAAAGAAGTGATAGAAGACGGCAGCGGTGACAGTTATCACAGATCAATGGACTATATCGAAATACCACTTCTGGCTCACATGGCTTTTGGGAAAGAACACGGGAACGGTGCAAGATTCATCCTTAATTTAGGTCCACAGATAGGTTTCCTTATAGGTGAAAAAGAAACTCATGCAATGCCTTCAATACAAAAAGAGCAATACGGAAAAGCTGCCGAAAACGGTTTCGACTATGGTCTTATAGGTGGAGGCGGTGTAGAAATACGTACAGGAATAGGACATTTTCTCCTGGAAGGAAGATACTACTTCGGACTTAGCGACTTCTTCAACAGCACGAAGAAAGACTATTTCTCGCGTTCGGCACATACTTATATATGTGGAAAAATTACTTATCTTTTTGATATAACCAAGTGAGATGTTAGTTTTTAGTTATTAATTCCTGTCCACATGGCTATAATAGCCAAAAACCAACAACTCGTAACTTTCGATTATAAATTCTTAATTATAAATTCAATATGCGTCTTATTTCATGGAACGTAAACGGAATCCGTGCATGCTGCGACAAAGGTTTCCGAGATTCATTCAAGGCACTTGATGCCGACTTCTTCTGCCTGCAGGAAACAAAGATGCAGGAAGGACAACTTGACCTCAGCTTCGAAGGATATACATCATACTGGAACTATGCCGAAAAGAAAGGTTATTCCGGAACAGCAATATTCACACGCCATCAGCCATTGAATGTCACTTATGGTATAGGTATTGACGAACACGATCACGAAGGGCGTGTAATAACACTCGAAATGGAAAATTTCTTCCTCGTAACGGTCTATACACCTAACTCACAGGACGGACTTAAGCGTCTTGACTACCGCATGACCTGGGAAGACGATTTCAGATCATATATTCAGAACCTAGACAGCAAGAAACCCGTACTGGTATGCGGCGACCTAAATGTGGCACACAAGGAAATAGACTTGAAAAATCCTAAAACAAACCGTATGAATGCCGGGTTTACCGATCAGGAAAGAGAAAAGTTCCAGACTCTGCTTGATGCAGGTTTTATTGATACTTTCCGCTATTTTTATCCTGACATGGAGAATATCTATTCGTGGTGGTCATACCGCTTCAAGGCACGCGAAAAGAATGCCGGGTGGCGTATTGACTATTTCGTAGCATCGGCTCGTCTGGCAGACAAACTTCAGGGGGCAAAAATTCATACAGACATTTTCGGTTCGGACCACTGTCCGGTAGAAGTAACCATAGATTTATAATGTAAAAAAATGAAGAACGACGGGTTTACACTCAGAAAAAGACTTAAGAGTTTCAAGTTCGCATTTAATGGCATTAAACTGCTTATCTCAAAAGAACATAATGCGTGGATACACAGTTTTGCAGCTGTGTGTGTAATTATTGCCGGATTTTTGTTTGATATCTCAAAAACCGAATGGATAGCTGTAGTGTTTGCCATAGGAACAGTTCTTGCAGCAGAGGCCGTAAACTCGTCAATTGAAGCTATAGCCGACCTTGTATCACCCGGATATAACGAGGCAATAAAGCGCACAAAAGATCTTGCAGCAGGAGCTGTGCTAATTCTTGCCATTTCAGCAGCCATAGTAGGACTAATAATATTCGTTCCCAAAATTATGGAAGCGATATGCTAATTTTAAACACAAAAACTACACTTTTAACATTTCAGAATATACTTATGATTAGAAAAGTCACAATATTATTCATGGTTTGCATTCTTGCACTATCTGCGGGTGCACAAACACTAGAAGTCACAGGAAGCCGTAAGGCAGTACGTACATCGGGCGATGTGGGAGCAGTCCTTCTACCCGTAGCCGGACTGACAGCTATTCTGATAAACAAAGACTGGGAAGGACTAAAACAAGGAGTATTCTCAGGTATTACTACACTTGGAGTGACATATGCACTGAAATATGCCGTAAAAAAAGAACGCCCTGACCACAGTAATTTCCACTCCTTCCCTTCCATGCATACATCTGTATCATTTGCAGCTGCATCTTTCATACAGCGCCGCTATGGCTGGAAATGGGGAGCACCGGCATACGTAGTGTCAACGTATGTAGGCTGGAGCCGTGTATATGGGAAAAAGCATGACTGGTGGGATGTTGCAGCAGGTGCTGTAATAGGTACGGCAAGTTCATATATATTTACACGTCCGTTTGCCAAGAAACATAACCTTACTATAAGCCCTGTTGCGGGTGACGGTCACTACGGCATATATGCTTCGATGAATTTCTAAGGTTTATTATACAACTTTGCATAATCATTTTCGAAAGCATCGAAGCCACCAGGATAAACCCGAGCTATTTTCTCCGATATTTTCGACTTATCCGTATTATCATGTAACAAGTTGATTAAATCTACAAAAACCTGACGTGAAACGTTTTCTATCATAAAAGTGACAAGTGAATGAGACAGAATATAGGCAGACTGTTCATCTGTTCTCTGCTTTTTCATGAAAAGGCTCCTGTCAGAATCTACGAATTTTCTCAAATCTATCTCGCCCAGCATATACATAGTGCGTATTCTACCCTTTTCGTACGATGTAATAGAATGCTTTATACCCTTTTTGCCAACCTCGCAATTCTCGAAATACTCACTCAGTCCCTCCATAAGCCACATAGGAGGATTTATATCGGTTATCTCTCTTGTAAAATAATGACTCAACTCGTGGTAAATGACAGGAAGCATTCTCTTGCGGTCTTCATCCATTCCCAAAATTACAGCTTCCTTCCTGTTATGCATATATAAGGCATTTACATTTTTCAACGAATGATACTTGCTTACTCCTATAGTATCAAGATAGAACACTCCTTCGCTACGTTCATCAAATACCGTCAGCCTTACTCTCAGACTGTCTTTCAGTCCGAACATGCTGTAAAAATCAATTTGGTAATCCATCATGCGTTCTATCCGCTGACGTTCCTTTTCTGTCAGGGCATCTCCTCCGTAGTCTATGATTAATCCACCATCGGCAAATGAATACGACCCATATAATATGAACACTATGAGTAATAATATATGCTTCATTTCCTGTTCTTGTTTTTCAGATATCTTTTCTGTTCGCGTTTACTCATATCCTGCATTATCAGTTCATCATCTATTACTGCCGTGTATTTTCTTTTTTCCTCCATCTGTACATCACCTTCATCTGTTCTGAAAACAGGCATAAAATGAGAATATGGATAGCCTGTAGCCTGAAGAGACTCAAACTTATTCTCGTCGAGGAAAAAATATGAAATTGACACTGTCCATCTGCCTGCAATTCCTATAGGCTGACCGGTCATCACTTCCTCACCAGGAACAATAAAATTTTCATCCATACCAAGATAAGCAGCAAAGGTATGATCGGAATGATATATCAGTAATTGACGAGGATCAGAAGTCTTGCATGCCATTCCACCTCTTGTGGAATACACTGTATCTCCCTGATGCATATAGAAATTCAGAGTCTTTTTGCTTTCATGTACATCTGTTTTCCATGCGGTCTTTACCCCGTTCTTCACTGGAAGAGCATACGGACGTTTGACATCAAACTTTTCTACAAAGATTCCTCTATAAAACCTATATGAAGAAGGATTCTTGAACGGATTATCGAAGTTTGATCCTCTTGGTATTTTAAATATAGTGTTTTTTCCGGGATGTAGTTCGTATGAACGGTCGTCTATACGATAAACGTAATAATCGCAAAAATCATTATTGGTATAAACCAAAGACAAGTCCTGATTTGAATTCCTCTCCCAATCCGATTCTATTATATTAAAAGGTTGCTTCATCATTGACATTAATGATTGAGCTGTGCTATTGCAGGTAAATAAGGAAAACAGCAATAAAATGCATGTTTGTGTTTTTCCACGTTTCATATCAAAAAAATTTATATTAATTCCGTTTTTTTAGATTTATGGTTTCAAAGATAGCAATATTTTCACTAAATAATATTTGTTTTTTTTTATTTAACACTTTTCCATTCTCCTATCGTCCCTGTTTCTGAAGAGAAACTTGCACCAACCTTATACAGAGTACGTGTATCCGAAGCGTACTCATGCGCATAACCTTTCTCTTCTATCTGACGCAGAGCCTCGTCTGCCGTTCCGTCAAGCTTGAACTCGAAAATATAAACAAATTGAGGCGTTTCTATAACGCAGTCCACACGTCCATGACTCTGCTGCTTCTCCACATAAACGGTATAGACGCTTATCAGGCGGAGAATCAGGTAGAATGTATATTGGAAATAACGTTCGCGCTCCCTCTCATCGTCCTTGCGGCGCATAGTATAGGGGATGCTCGAAAGAAATGAAGTGAAAAGACTGCACAATTTGTCGGTATCTCCTGCTCGCAACGTACGTACCACATCACGAATCCATCCGCCAGTATCTTCCGATGGCTTTAGATACGAAGAAGCTACAGCGGTAAGAAAACCGTTCTTTACCTCATTATTTGGAAAATCGAGCAGGAAAGTATTGAACTCCATGTCGTAGTCCTTGATGGTCAGGTAGCCGCTCTGGTAAATCATGGGTAAGGGTTGTTCAACATCAGCCTTATAGTCTATGAACTCCTCTTGACGATAATATTTACCCGTAAGTTCATTCATGTTCTCCTTGAAATGAGCAAGCAGACGTATCAGATACGTCGGAGTTCCCGAACTGAACCAATAATCCTGAAGACGAAGACTGTCAAGGGCATTTAGCAAACTGAACGGATTATAAACATCAGTCATGTTGTCACTGAAATGGTAACCGTCGTATTTCTGTTTTAGAAGAGACTTCATTTCATCAAAAGAGCAACGGTTCCTTTCAGCCATGGCAGATACAGGCTCGATAAAATAGCTGTCAAGCTCTTCCTGCGTGATGCCGCAAAGCGTCTCGTAGCGGGCATCCATACTGATATCCTTGGGCTGGTTGAAACCGCTGAACACGCTAACCTGAGAGAATTTGGTAACTCCCGTAAGAAGTACGAACTGGAGATGACTGTCTGCTCCCTTAAATACGGAATAGAATCCTTTCAATACGTTACGGTGACGGTCTTCAAGACCGGAATCTGTATCCAAAACATCCAAGATAGGTTTGTCGTACTCATCAATAAGGACTACAGCACGACGACCTGTCTGCTCGTGGGCTGTCTCAAGGACTTTCATAAAACGTCCTCCTAAATCCAAAGTGTCATCGTCTGAAGACAAGCCATACTGCCTTTCCCAATCCCTCACATAAGCATACAGGCGTTTCTCCAAAACGCCTTCATCCAAGAAGTTGGACCCGTTGAAATCCACATGGAACACAGGATGAACATTCCAGTCCTTCTCCAAGCTGTCCATCTTCAGTCCCTTGAAAAGTTCCTTATGCCCCAAGTAATAATTCTTTAGCGTGGAGACAAGAAGGCTTTTACCGAAACGGCGCGGACGGCTAAGGAAATAAATCTTACCTTCGTGGGTAAGTTTATATACAAGGTCGGTCTTGTCGATATAGACATAACCATCTTCGATTATCTGCTCAAAACTCTGGATTCCTATAGGGTACTTCATATCAATGAATTAATAACTGACGGTCGCTTGGAACAAAGATACGAAAATAATTTCAAAAACAAACATTACCCGCCAACACACAGAACAGCGACGAGCATACCATAATCAAGAATGATGCCGCATAGTATATTTCAGGTTCATGTAATATCATATCCGTATCTGGATTTTACAATTCCCCGGTATCTTTATTGTTCACCCCATAACCGAAAAGGGAGAAATCGCCCATGCAAGGGTCGCCGGGGAATATTTCAGCCAGAGCATTCGTTATTCTTTTGGCGTTTGTGAGCGAGAACACAGGTTTGTCCGTAAGGCCGAGAAGATGCGCCACACGACATACGTGGGTGTCAAGAGGGATAATCAGATCGGAGGCGGACATCCTTTTCCACACACCAAAATCTACCGGAGAGTTCTGACGCACCATCCAACGAAGGAACATATTGAGTTTCTTCTGCGGCGAACGGTCGGATACCTGAAGAAATGCGCATAGTTTCTGCATAGGTGTTCCGGAATATTCCAAAAGCTTGTCTTCCAAAGTCTTTCCTTCGGAATATACGGAATAAAGTTTTTCAAGATAAAAACGGAAATCGGAATGTGACACCATTCTGTAGAAACTACTCTTGTCGTCGGCACGGAAATCATCCCTCCACTTTCCAGAAAGGATATATTCAAGAGGTGAATGTCCCATAATGGAATCCAGCTCGTCCGCCTTGCGGAGTATCATCTTGCGATTGCCAAAACTGAGAACAGCCGTAAGAAGACCTGAAATCTCAATATCACGCTGTTCGGTATATCTGTGAGGGAATTGTACGGGGTCGTCAGGAATAAACGATGCACAATGGTAAGTAACAGCCCAGTCTTTCAATAGTTTTATAGTTTCTTTTTCCATAACTAATCTGCATTTATACGTTTTTAAAAAACGCTTTGACGTTTTACATAAAATGACTTGTCGTTTTAGTCAAAATGACTTGACGTTTTTTCATACGAAAATATAAGGCATAAAAAAAGGGAATCTTCCCAGACTCCCAATCTTCATTAACCTTAAATCTAATA
>artificially_reared_1__coassemble_283_pt1 | contig 22584 bp, 20 predicted proteins | sample artificially_reared_1__metabat2_low_PE_002 | metagenome-assembled genome bin artificially_reared_1 | reverse complement strand
TCTCCGAATCTTCAAATATAAGGACGGGAGATGAACAGATGCATAACTTCAGCGCTGATTATACTTCAGGATGGGGTACGAATGTAGGTGTGGATTATACTTACTATGCCTATCCTAGTGTGCAGAACTTTACTGATAAATCATCTAGGAAAGAGCAGAAATTTATTCTCAACAGCAGTCAGTATGTAAACCGTTGGAATATATATGCAGGTCAGACTCACGCATTACCAAATGAATGGAGCGTAAATTATGGTATCAACTTCTCATTTGCCAATGAAAAAAGCTTACAGAAATATACTCCTGCGGACGGAACGGATATGTCGGATATGAATTCTTCATCAAATCTTGAGGAAAAGACTTATAATTTTTACGGAGGCTTTGAAAAGTCATTTAATGAAAAGCTTTCCCTTTCCATGTCGTTTGCCGGAGAGTACTATAGACTTGCTGATTATACAGACTGGTCTGTATATCCCACAATGCAGTTAAGTTATGTTCCTTCTGCCGCACATATCTTTCAATTGTCTTTCTCTTCCGACAAGACATATCCTGATTACTGGGATATACAGAATTCTGTAAGCTATCTGAACGGATATTCAAAAGTGTTGGGAAATCCGCAATTGCGTCCATCTACCGACTATATTGCAGACTTGACTTATGTGTTTAAAAGCAAATATATGTTCAGCCTGTATTATACCCATATAAAGGATCTTTTCGGACAGTTGGCATATCAGAGTCCTGACGAACTGGTCATGATATATCAGTCTGTAAACTATGACTATCAGCGGAACTTCGGAATTTCTGCAATAATACCATTTGCAATAGGAAGTTTCTGGAATTCACGTATCACACTTGATGGTTCCTACTTCAGGCATGTGTGTCGTGATTATCATGGTATAGGCTTCGACAACTCGGTATGGCGAGGAGTGACTATGATAAACAATACGTTTACTTTGTCCTCCAAACCTGCCATCAGTCTGGAACTGAATGCTATGTATGTCAGCCCCTCAATTCAGGGTAACTACGACCTGTCGTCAATATGGAAAGTGGATGCCGGTCTGAAATGGATATCTGCAAACAGAAATGCCGAATTTCGCCTGACAGGTAATGACCTGTTTAATACAGCTACGCCGAATGCAACCGTAAATGACAGAGGACAACGATTTGAAATAATACAGCATGCAGACAGCCGTTACGTTTCACTGTCGTTTACATACAGGTTTGGCGGATTTAAATCTAAGGAACGCAAGAAGGTTGATACTTCAAGGTTTGGATATTAATTATGCAAGTATTTTCCGATTATTGAAAATACAACTTATTATAAAATGATATCTTTATATTTTTAATTGGAGTTTTGGGCCTTTTTTTTATTTTTGCAGATATATAATATTTTGTCCTTTTTCAGAAGTAGGGAGTTTCTTACTATATTAATATGAACAGGTTTTCAGTAGCTTGGGCTGTTTTATTATTATGTTGTAGAATAGCCGGTATAAATGCTCAAAATGATAATTCGTTTTTCATAGCTGATTTGTATGGAGGACTATATCTCAATAATGAGCAGGCATGGCAACTTGAGCCATCTATAAGTTGGATCGGTCATAAATATTTCGGCTTGGCTCTAGGGTTGGAACTGACAGGCCAATACAACCAACCGAGTCGTCAGACTATTATAGATGGACATGAGGCTGAACTTACAGATAATGAGAGAAACGTTGCATGGGTAATATTGAAACCTTCGGTGGTTTTTAAATCTCCAGCAATTTGGAAAAGTTCTGATAATTACTATAGCCTTTGGGCTCAGGTAGAGCCGGGACTCAGTTTTGCATGTCCATTCCGAAACTCTTTAACTTATGAAATTAAGGAGTTTTCTGGAATAATCGGACAGACTGTAGACTACCGGACATTTTCAAATAAAGGACTCCGATGGTTTTATTGGAACGCAAAAGCTTCGGTAAATTTTTCATTAGGCCGTTTTATATTACGGGGAGGATATTATATCTCGAACCTTGACTATTATTCCGGCAGGAGAAATGTTACGTTAGCCAATGGACATAAGTTCTATGTACCTAAGAAAGAGTTAAGTCAGAGTATTTTCCTTTCAATAGGATATAGTTTTCATCCCTAGTCGCATCAATGGTATATTAAATCCGAATTTTTGTAAATATGGATATTGGGTGAAAACTAATGAAAGTAAGAATTATCAAAAAAAAGGACTGGCTTCCCAAAAAAGAAGTCAGTCCTAATTCTATATCATGGATATATCATTTTGTGATAATCTGTTTAGCCCATTCTTCAGACTGTTTGTCCTGTTGAACAAATTATTTCAGTTTTGAATAATCTTCGTCATTAACAGGTTCTAACCATTCATTACTGCTTCCTTCTCCCGGAATTTCCATGGCAAGGTGTGAGAACCAGCTGTCAGGAGCGGCTCCATGCCAGTGTTTGACTCCGGTCGGGATATATATAACGTCGCCTGGGTTCATTTCTATAGGTTCTTTACCCCATTCCTGATAGTAACCACGACCACCTACGCAAATAAGCGTCTGTCCTCCACCTTTTTCGGCTTTATGGATGTGCCAGTTGTTACGGCAGCTGGGTTCGAATGTTACATTGGCAACTGGAACTCCTTCAGTAACTATAGGCGCAAGATAGCTTTGTCCTATGAAATATTTTGCGTATGCATCGTTAGGTTTGCCTATAGGGAAGATTATTGTCTGTGCGTATGAGTCAAGCGATGTGCTTGCTGTACTGTCCGCATTCTCAGCCCATACTTCTTTTGCCATACGGAATGCAGCCCATGCTTTAGGCCAGCCTGCATAGAATGCTGCATGAGTAAGTATTTCCGCTATTTCGGTTTTAGTCACTCCGTTCTTTTTCGCGAACTCAAGATGATGCCTGAATGACGAGTCTGTAATACCTTGCGACATAAGTGCAACAACGGTGACGATTGAACGGTCGCGCATGGAAAGCAAGTCGTTGCGACTCCATACCTCACCAAAAAGGATATTGTCATTAAGATGTGCGAATTCAGGAGCGAATTCTCCCAACACATCATGTCCTGCAGTTTGCTGGACTTTTACCTGTGATTTAGCCATATTCGGGAAAATTAAAATTAGTAGTGTAATCAGAGAAAATAATTTTGTTTTCATGATATAGGGAATTTTGTGATAAATGGGATTATATTATGATTATATTCGATTTATTAATCAAGTTCAATTAATTCATATTTCTGACTTCCCATTCCAAGTGCTTCTGCATGATCCAGAGTATGCATGCCATGACGTGAATCAATACGTTCAATCAAGTGTATTTTGCCATGGTCTTTTGACGAACGTACCAAGTCTGTACATGCACGGTCTAATGCAACGGGGTCGAGAGATGCAAGAATTCCTATGTCGCCCATCTGAGGATCTGCGGGCGATGAATCGCAGTCGCAATCAACAGAAAGATTGTTGGCCACGCTTATGTATATAATGTTTTCTCCACAATGGTCTGCAACAGCCTTTGCTGCTTCGGCCATAGATTCAAGGAAGTCATCCTGTTTCGGATTTCCCCAACTTGTGGTACTTTCTCCGGCAGAATGTATTAATCTTTTACCGTTGGATGATGCTATTCCTATTGACATGTTCTTGATTGCACCACCGAATCCTCCCATGGCGTGTCCTTTAAAGTGAGAGAGGATTATTGTGAAATCATAATTGAGAAAGTTTTTTCCGACAATATCTTTTGTGAGATGCTTTCCGCCTTTTACTGGAAGTTCAGTTTCTCCTTCAGAATCCATGATGTCAACAGTCGCAATAGCGGTGAAACCATGGTCGGCAGCAGCTTTCAGATGACTTTCTGTGTCGGAGCGTCCGCCGCCATACGCAGTATTGCATTCTACGATTGTTCCGTTTACTTTCTGTACCAGCCCTTTTATAAGTTCTGGCTGCAGAAAATTATGACCGCCTGGTTCTCCGGTGGAAAGCTTGACAGCTACGTTCCCTTTGGCCTCGCGTCCTAATGCCTCATAGATTTTAATCAGATTCTCGGATGAGATGTTTTTGTACCAGTAAACTTTAGGGGTGTCAGTCGTTTCGGTATTGGCTGATTCATGCACTTTTTGCGAATGTCCGCAACTTGGTGCTACGAAAGCAATAGCCAAAATAATTGTCAGAAAAATCTTTTTCATATCTTTAAGTATTTGTAGATTGTTTAGAAATTGATATTCACCCCACCCATTACAGTCGCTTTAGGCATAAGATAACCTGCATTGATTTCATATTTTTGTGCCAGCAGGTTTTCTCCACGTACCCAGATGTCCAGCCATTTTGTAGTGCGGAACGAAGCTCTTAAATTCCATAATACGAAATCTTCTGTCTTCACAGGGTCTGTCTGTGTATATAGTCCGGCTATGTACTGTATGCCTGTTGACACATTCCAGCGTCCGTGTGAGAAGCTTGCTCCTCCGTAAAGCTTATGTTCCGGTGCGGCAATCACAGGTTCTTTCATGTGCAGATAACTGTAGTTTCCGTCAACAGACCATTGTCTGTTTATGCGGTAGGCTGCCTGTACTTCGATACCTGTATTGTCTATCTCACCTGAATTCTGGTTCAGCATTCCGCTGCCGTTTGGATTAGGAAGTGTCATAATCAGGTTCTTGCCGTCTATATAAAAGAGGTTTACACCGTAACTTAATCGTCCGTTCATAAGTCGCTGTGAGAATGCAAGTTCGTATGTCCACATAGACTCTGGTTTCAAATTAGGATTCTGTGGTGGAAACATATACATTTCTCTTAGGATAGGATAGCGGAATCCTTTTGACGCAGATGCTTTCAGTTCCATGGCATAAGGAAGATGGAAAGCCAATCCGGCCTGTGGAACCCACTCTGTTCCTATGCGTGAGTGATGGTCGGCACGTATTCCGGCATTCAGTGTGATAAAGGAATTTATATCCTGACGAACATCAATATATCCTGCAAATTCATTTTCCTGCTTGTCGACCAGATCAGATGTGGTTCCCACCTTTTCGCCGCTTACATACTCATTCCATGCATGGCCTCCGTAATTGAACCAGTCAAATCCGGCAGTGATGCGGTTGCCTTTGAAGAACTGCATACTTTGATAAACAGATACACCCATCATCTTGTCGAATGACAGGAAGCGGTCGTCCTGCGGCCCTTCTCCCTCGGATGGAGTATAACCGTCATTAATCCAGTGGTCTCCCCAGTTGTAAAAGAAACTTACTGCTCCTGAGGTCCTGTCGTATTTGTTTTCAATGGCAAATGAAGTCATTCCGCGTGTGATTCTCTGGTCTCCGTCAAGAAGTGGAGCACTCACAGGTCCCGGATATGAAGCGTTGAAATGAGTTACGTTGACATCTCCTCTAAGATTCCAGTTGTCAGTCATTTCATAGCCCAATTTTGCATATCCGCCGTATTGCTCGAAATTCATATCCGTACGGTGTCCGTCGGTACGGTTGTAAGAACCTGATATTACGCTTGAGAAACGTCCTTTACGGATACGGTTTGTAAGTTCAGTTTCCAGTGTGTTGTATGAGCCATAACCTGCATGCAGATTTGTGTTTATTCCGTCTTCCTGCATTTTGCGTGTTACGATATTAACTACACCACCCATAGCGTTGGAACCATACAGAACAGAAGCCGGACCTCTCAGTACCTCAACACGTTCTGCCAGAAATGACTGATAGGCATCGGCTATCGGATGGCCGAAGATACCTGCGTACTGCGGATGACCGTCAATCATCACCATCAGTCGTCCGGAACCGCCGCTCAGACCACGCAATGATATACCTCCCGCAGCACCGTTTGACACTCCATATCCCATAATGCCACGTGATGTGATAAACAATCCCGGAACCTGTTCGGTAAGTACAGGCAGTAGTGAAGGCTGCATGGCGCTTTCTATACGGTCACGACCTACTACAGATACAGTCTGCGACAGATGGCGTACATCCGTCTCGTTACGGCTTCCTGTCACTACCACTTCATTGATGTTATAAACCCGTGTGGAGTCAACTATACTTTGTGCTGACAGGCCTATAGGGGTTGCCAAAGCTATGTAGAAGATATATTTTCTTATTTTAGGAGTAATGATTTTCATATAATATTTTGTTTCAGTATTACTAAATAATGTTCCTGTATTTTTTATTAGTTTTGGTGGTACAAAGTTATCGCATCTGCAGAATAATGAATGTATATCTATTACTGCATTATTTACCCAAATTACTGATATATCTGCAGGGTATTCAGATTTTTATCTGTCCTGCTTTAAACCATGACAATTGTGATAATCAGTAAAATTGGTACAAATATCCGGTGTATGGTTACTTCCTGATTTGTCTCCAATACTAATTTTGCAGCATGAAATGTTTATGTAAACCAATGCTGAAAATGAGAACAACTATTCTAAAGTTATTTTTAATGTCGGTTATACTTATCTCAAGTATAGAAACCGAAGCGCAGGAAAACAATCTAAATCAGAATAATATGGACAAGACGAATTGTGAATATCAGTGCGGGAACCAATATACGGGTATGTGTGAAAAATTACCTATGGAGGCAGATGGTATAGTCCGTCTGTCGAAAATAGAGGTATATCCGGAGTATCTTGATGAGTATATTAAATACGCCGTCGAAGTAGGGGAGATTTCCCTGCTTACTGAGCCCGGGGTGTTGACTATGTATGCTGTGAGTGAAAAAGACAACCCTTGCAAGGTTACCATTCTTGAAACCTATGCAAGTAAAGCCGCTTATGAACAGCATATTGCTTCAGAACACTTTCAGAAATACAAGCAAGGAACACTCCACATGGTAAAAAGTCTTTTACTTTCTGATCAGATACCTCTTAATCCGAATAGCCATATTGAGAATATTATCCGGCGACTGTATTAAAGTTCCATCTTCCAGCCGTTGTCATTATGATATACCATAAGTCTGCCCATTCCTCCGTCTATCGTGAGGTTTGTGCCGTTGATGAAACTGTTCTTTTCGTCGCACAGGAACATCACGGCCCTCGCAATATCTCCAGGCTCGCCTATGCGCTGTGAAGGATGTTGCCTGATGTCGGCTTCCGAATATTCAGGGACTTCTGTATCCTTATGGAAACGTGCTGTCTCAATCCAACCAGGAGCGATTGAATTCACTCTTGCTATACCGCTGAGGCTTACCGCAAGAGCATGGGTAAGTGCAGTTATACCGCCCTTGGCTGCCGTATAGCTTTCTGTATCGGCTTGCGACTGGAATGCTCTGCTCGAAGATATGTTTACTATGGACGCACCTTTAGAGAAATGTTCCTTGAACAGTGCTGCCAGCCAGTAAGGAGCAGCAACGCCGACTTTCTGCACATACATGAAATCTTCGTATGAGCATCCGCTTAATATACCTCCGTTCATCAGACACGCATTATTTATCAGAAAGTCAACCTTCACTTCCTTTGACAATACCCATGCGGCAAAATCTTCCAGAACATCTTTCTCGGAAATATCCCCTTTGTAGCAGAAGATATTTTCGTCAGTATCGTGGTCTATTTCCCTGTCTATAACATATACTCTTGCACCTTCGCGGCTGAAACTCTCGGCAATACATCTGCCTATACCGGCATTGCCTCCGGTCACTATACATACTTTGTTCTCAAATTGCATATTCAAAAGAAATAAAAAAAACGACGATATTATCCTATGCGTATATGGACAATACCGTCGTTGTATGGTTATTCGTTAAAATTGGAATTTCTCAAGTTTCATTGTTGCAAGGCTCTCAATCTTTGGAACCAGTGTAGTGAAGTGTGCACTTTCTGAATGAGCTTTCAGAGAAGCCTCGTCAGTCCATGTTTCGCAAATCATATATACATCTTCGCGTGTAGAGCTCTTGAATAAATCGTATGCTATGCATCCTGCATCTTTCAGTGATGCAGCTACCAGATCTTTTGCTACTTTTTCAACTTCAGCCTTGTTTTCTTCCGATACTTGGATAAATACATTTAATCTTAGCATAATCTTGTCTTTTTAGTTGTTTGTAAATAAGTTTTTATATTTGCATTTGCATTATTCGTTATCTTCCCGGCATTATTGTAGGGTTGCCGCCCTGATTTTTAAATTTGGCGTTTCTTATAACCTCGTAAAGAATACCTCCAACGTCCAGTCCTATCTTGGTTTTATTGAACTTGTAGTAAGGTATTGCTATAGGGCGTGTGTCCCATTTTTTTCTCATTGGGTCGTATATTCTCTCAGCACCGACTTCCATTCCCCATTTATCGTTGAACTCATAGCCTATAGTTCCTCCGAAACTGCTCATCTGGAATCCGTAGGCACTTGCCGGGGCATAAGAACCGAAAGCTCTGAAACTCAGCTTGTCTGTAGGTCTGTATATTACAGCCCCAGATGTTCCGAAAGCTTGACCTGTACTGAATGGAAAGTTAAACTTAGTAGCATTCAGTCCTGCCTGTATTTCCCAATAATCATTTATATTGTATTGGTACATCAGTGATGCTTCGTTGATTCTTCCGATTCCGGGCAGCGTTGATTGCGAACCGTAACCATACAGATTGGGAGCAATCATTCCATCTGTAGTGTAATCACCGTAAAACATAGGAGAGGGGTTCGTGTAGTAAGGCATGTAGAACGGATGACGAAGCTTTATTTCCTGAATTTCCATCTGTTGGACTTCCATTTCTGCCTTTATTTCAGGTTTTTTCATACCATTATTCACAGGTGAAATTTCCGGGATGCCAGTACTCTCATCAGTAATGACTCTCAGACTGTCCTTTCTCAACTTTGAGTTGTCTTCCTGTGCATATATACCTGCCGAAAGTAGGCAAAATGCAGATAGTATGATAATCCTGAATTTCATATACAGAAGTTTTTACAAATGGATATAAAGTCTGATATTCTTATCAAAGATAGTCAAAGTTGTAATAATTACAAAGTATCTTCTGTATCTTTATTATTTGTTTTTCGTTTTTTACACATTATCCGGAAGTTGATATAGTTTTGAATGGTATTTAAATGCTGCTCGAATGGTATTCACGCGGTGTTTGATAAACAAAGGTAGCACCCTGATTGAGAGTGCTACATTCATTCATATTAAAATGTTTTACTATTCTGCTTTATTGAATTTTACTTTACAATCTTGGTCAGCAGGGTCTTTCCGTAGGCATTACCTTTAGTATCGTAAGTCTCAGACTTTACTAGTCCTACACCTTTTGCATACCATTCAGTGACTCTCAATGTTGTAGTCTTCAATACAATCTTTGTACGTTTCAGATATGATATTTTAATACAGTCGAATTTCCCGGCAGTAGTGCTTACTGTTTCATTGCCCATGTATGCAGCTCCCGAAATGTTTATTTCGTTTTTCAGCATATTGAGAATAAGCTTGTATGAGCGGTTCGGCATAGATTCGCCGGCTTTGGCATTATCAGACAATGTGAAAGAGTTGTCTCCGTCAAACTTTCTGTCTTCCTGCAAAGCTGCTTTAGCTGTAGGACCGTACTTGGCAGGATCGGAGTCAGAAGATATATAAAGTTCATACATCAGGTCTTCCGTGCAAACGGTATTATTACCGTCGTAGCTCCATTGGGTCAGTGAATAGGAAGTGTTGTTTTTTGTCTTGGTAGTAACAGTCTTGCTATAATAATCAGCAAGAGTTTTACCGTCTTCACTTGTAACGTTCTTTACAGTGGTAGTTACGTTAGAAATGCTCTGACCGACTTCGTCATAGTTTACGTAATGCAGTTCCGTACCGTTTTTTGTACAGAAGTATTGTGCATCAGCCATTCCGCAAATGAGTAATGCACTGACGAAAAATGCTATTTTTTTCATAATAGAATTGTCTTTTAGTGTTTAAATAAATCAAGTTATTTTCCAAATTGAATGCGAACTTACAAAAAATATGATAAATCTTCTACTGATATGAGAGAAATGTATATTAAAAGGGTGAATATAAAGTGAAAACGCTTAAGGCTACGAAAACTAAACTTTTATATATGCTGTTATATCCTTTCGTTTCGGCACTCAAGCATATAAGTCTTTTTGTTGTCTTTTTATGCTGCAATCATTATTTCACAGAACTTACATAAACTTTATTTTCAGAAATACATTAAATCCAATATAAAAATCATCTTCCATACGATAAATCTGTGTAAATTTAACCTCAGATAGATATATATTACACCATTTGTTATTTTAAGAACTTTTACGATGAAAAAAATTATTGAAACCATGAGACTGCACTATCCTGTATCTGATTTGACAATACAGGAACTGGAATCATATCTGACTCCTTGTAGTTTCCCGAAAAAGTATCAGCTCATTAAAGAGGGTGTATATTGCAAATATGCCTATTTCATAGAAAAAGGTATGTTGAGGGCATATTGGATTGTCGATGGTGAGGAATATACTACTTCTTTTGGTGCGGAAGGCTGTATAGTTTTCAGTATGGACGAACTTTATTACAACAGGAAGAGCGAGGAATATGTTGAGGCACTGGAGGATGTGGAGGCTTACAGAATAAATATATGTGACCTTAAAAGACTTATGGAAACAAACCTTGAGTTGTGCAATTGGGGAAGGATAATACATCAGAATGAGTACAGAAGACTGCACAGAAGTCATAAAGAACGACTGTCTCTTCCTGCGAAAGAACGTTATGAGGAGTTCCGTAAGCAGTTTCCCGAAGTATGTAAAAGGGTTAATCTGACATATATAGCATCATATCTGGGGATAACTCTTTCTACACTAAGCAGATTGAGAAACGAAAAGCCGTAATTTGATTTAGGACAAATTTTAATTGAATGATACTGTGTATATTTGCGCAATATATATAGTATCATTTAATATTATTACTAACATGAAAGGAAATATATCATCAGCCTCATTTACTGATTCAAAGCCTCATTATGAACTTCTTGACGGACTGAGGGGAGTGGCTGCTCTACTTGTAGTGTTCTATCACATATTCGAAGGTTTTTCCTTTGCCGGAGGAGGAACGCTTATTACTGTCATAAATCATGGATATCTGGCTGTGGATTTCTTCTTCATCCTTTCCGGATTTGTCATAGGCTATGCGTACGATGACAGATGGAAGAAGAATATGTCGCAGAAGAACTTCTTCAAGCGCAGGCTTATCCGGCTTCATCCTATGATAATAATGGGAGCTGTAATAGGTCTAACAGCATTTTTCATTCAGGGAGGAGTGAAATGGGACGGAACTCATGTCGATACGTCTATGGCTATGCTGGCACTGTGGCTGACTATGTTCTTTATTCCTGCATATCCTGGAGCCGGGTACGACATCCGTGGTAATGGTGAGATGTTTCCGCTTAACGGACCAAGCTGGTCGCTCTTTTTCGAATACATAGGCAATATTCTTTATGCTCTATTTATACATCGTCTCAGTAACAAGGCTCTTGCTGTGTTGGTTGTATTTCTTGGATTGGGACTTTCATGGTTCGCATTGTTCGATGTAGTGGGGTACGGGATGATAGGTGTGGGATGGACTCTTGACGGTCTGAACTTCTGGGGTGGTATGCTCAGGATGCTTTTCCCTTTCACTTTTGGTATGCTTATTTCAAGAAACTTCCGTAGTTTCAAGATTAGGGGAGCATTCTGGATTTGCAGTGTAGTGCTGATTACGGTCTTTTGCGTTCCGTATATTGAAGGAAAATCACCTGTATGCCTTAACGGGGTGTTCGAGATGGTATGTATTGCTATTGTATTTCCTATCCTTGTCTGCATAGGTGCATCGGGAGGGACTGCAGACACACATCCGGCAAATGTATGCAAATTTCTTGGCGATATATCATATCCATTGTATGCAGTTCATTATCCTGTGATGTATGTTTTTTACTCGTGGCTTATTGAGAAAAAACTCTATACACTGTGGGAAACCTGGATGGTTTCGGCTATGGTTTATTTCGGCAGTATAGCATTGGCATATGCATGTCTTAAACTGTATGATGAACCTGTAAGGAAGTGGCTAGGCGAGAGGTTTCTTAAACCGAAGTCGAATGCATAACAACTTGTTTGCATTTGTACTCAAATTTGAACTTTTCTATATGGGAACTTTAGGATGCATAAACGACATGATGCGGCGTGACAAAGAGAACCGTGAGCTGAGAAACAGAAATCGCGAACGGATGAAAGAAACGCATAATCGCCTTATTGATGTGGGTAAGGGGCACGGACTGCCCGATGTATCAGCCGAGAATATAGACCATATAAGAAAAAATACGCTGGAAAAGGAAAGGTATGATAACGACAGGTTATTTCGTATGAAGCTGATTTTTGCAGTAGTTATGGGTGTTGTATTTCTGCTGTGCTATGTAGCTTATGCGCTGATAATAAATAGGTAGCATTAATGAAACTATAAATCCAAAGAACAGGGAATATTCTGTATCGGGGTTTGTCTAAATCAAGAAAAATTATTACATTTGTATTTTCAAACCGTGATAATCTATGAACAGGAATGATTTTACACGAGGATATTTTGTAAATCCGTTTACAGATTTGGGATTCAAGATAATATTCGGACAGCCGGCTAGCAAGGAACTCTTGATAACTTTGTTGAATGAACTGCTGGCGGGGGAACATTGTATAGAAAACCTGGTGTTTCTGGATAAAGAAAACAAATCCGACAATATAAGTGATGCCGGTATTATATACGACCTTTATTGTCTGACATCTACCGGTGAGTATATCATCGTGGAGATGCAGAACAGGCTTCACAGTAATTTCCTGAACAGGACTTTATTCTATATGTGCAGGGCTATTGGTAGGCAGGTGGAAAATATACGTGAAAGAAAAAGGAGAGAACGTGAACTGAAAGGAGAAATATCAGGTCAGGATGATGATTTAATTTTAAAGGAGCCTACTATGGAAGAATATGGGGCAAGATACAGGCTTTCTACTGTGTACGGTATCTTTCTGATGAATTTTAAAGAACCTGGACTTGAACCTAAGTTCCGTACTGATACGGTTATAGCAGACAGGGATAATGGAAGGGTAATCAACCAGCATTTCCGCCAGATTTATCTGCAGTTTCCTTATTTTAAAAAGGAACTGAATGAATGTACAACATTATACGACAAACTTATTTATACTCTTAAGAATATGCAATACTGGAATAGAATGCCCGATGCACTCAAGGAACAGGTGTTTGAACGGTTAGAAGCACTTGCAGCTGTAGCAAATCTTTCGATGGAGGATAGAATTGCCTACGACAAGGCTATGGACAGCTTTACTGTGAGCAGAATTGTGGAGGAAGATGCAAGAAAAGAAGGATGGGAAAAAGGATTGAACGAAGGGCGCAAGGAAGGGCTTAAGGAAGGACGCGAGGAAGGACGCGAGGAAGGACTTAAGGAAGGACGTAAAGAGGGACGTGAGGAAGGACGCAATGAAGAAAGAAAAAACATTGCGCGTAATATGAAGTCTTTAGGTATGACAGCTGAGCAGATTGCCCAGGCTACAGGACTTTCGGTTTCGGAAATAGAAATTATATAAGCAAAACAGAATATAGAGAGATTATTCTCCATGCCCGATATAAGATTGGACGTGGAGATTATTTTATATCATAACTTATGATAAACCAGACAGAACAGCAGGAAAGACAGTATCTTCAGAAAATAATTTCACGTTTGAAACATTATCTTGATAATCTTGAGACCATGGTTCAGGGGAAAAACAAGGAACTGATGGAACACAAGAGTTACCTTTGGGATAACTATTCAGAACTTGACCGTGCTGAGAAGAGTTCATTGCGTGAAATTGTGACACGCTCTGTGGCCTCAGGGGAGAATGCACTGGAAAAAAGAAAGAAAATCAGAAAGTTGATATCCATACCTTATTTTGGAAGAATAGACTTTTGTGAGACAGGGTCCATAGACGAGCAACCTATATATCTCGGTATTCATGCCTTCTATGATTCGGAAAATAATGAAAATCTTATTCATGACTGGCGTGCTCCGATATCATCGATGTTTTACGATTATGAGCTTGGTGAGGCTTCGTATGAGGCTCCTTCGGGAACAGTCTCGGGATGTATAAAGCTGAAACGTCAGTTCCGTATCCGGAACAGCAAGATGGAGTTCATGCTTGATACTTCGCTTAACATTCAGGATGATGTGCTGCAGAAGGAACTGAGTACAAACTCGGATGACAGGATGAAGAATATCGTTGCTACCATACAGCGTGAGCAGAACCGTATTATCCGTAATGACGATGCTCATACGTTGATTATTCAGGGAGTGGCAGGTTCGGGAAAAACATCTATAGCTCTGCATCGTGTGGCTTTTCTTCTGTACAAACATAAAGGGGAAATCACTTCGAAGGATATCCTAATCATATCTCCAAATAAGGTTTTTGCCGATTATATATCGAATGTACTTCCAGAATTGGGTGAGGAGAAGATTGAGGAATGTGGTTTCGAGGAACTGATGTCGGCAATGCTTGAATGCAAATATAAGTATCAGACTTATTTTGAACAGGTTACGGAGCTGCTTGAGGGTAAGGACAAGTCTTTTGCAGAAAGGATTGCGTTCAAGGCTTCGGACAAATTTTGCCAGTTGATAGAAAGATTTGTTCTGCATGTGGAGCAGAATTATTTTGTAGCCGAAGATGTAATGGTTGGTAAAATACCGGTTCCGGCTTCGTATATAGATGAGAGATTCAAGGCTTATCACAGACTGCCGGTGAGAGGAAGGACTGAATCGATAGCAAACGACATAATAAATGAAATCACGCTTGGTACAGGGGCTGAAGTACCGCGTCCTGAACGTACAAAACTGATAAAGGCCATTGCAAAAATGTTGAAGGGAAGTAATGACCTGAATCTCTATAAGGATTTTATGAGTGGGCAGGATGTCCGGAGATGTTCAAATTGAAAAAGGGAAGAGTTTTAGAATATTCTGATATGGCTGCACTTCTGTATATGAAGGTGTTGCTGGAGGGATGTACATATATGCAGAAAGTGAAACATCTGCTGGTGGATGAGATGCAGGACTATTCTGTGCTTCAGTATAAGTTGCTCACAAGGATATTTAATTGCCGTAAGACTATTTTGGGAGATGCTCAGCAGTCTGTCAATCCGCTCAGTTCAACAGACTACGAACGCATAAGCAGGGCTATTCCTGGCTCTACAGTAATGAAGTTGTGTAAAAGTTACCGCTCGACATACGAGATAACCGACTTTGCCCAACGTATCAGGCGGAATGAGGAACTGGAGGTAATAGAACGTCATGGTGATAAGCCTGTGTGCTACACTCTTGACAGTGTGGAGCAGGAGGATAGAAAGATGTGTGATATAGTGACAGACTTTTTCTCTTCTGAATTTGCTTCGATGGGTGTAGTTTGCAAGACCCAGTCGCAGGCAGAGGTGGTTTATGAAACGCTGAAGTATCTGTCTGATCATGTCTGTCTGCTGACATCCGAGAGTGCAGCTTTTGTAAATGGGGTAGTTGTCACTACTGCCCATCTGGCAAAAGGACTTGAGTTTGATGTGGTACTTGTACCGCGTGTCAGTGCGGATAACTATAAGGAGGAAATTGACCGTAATATGTTGTACATAGCTTGTACGCGTGCCATGCACAGGTTGTATCTCACTTCATCAGGCAAACTGAGTGACTTTGTGTCGTGAATGGTTGTTTAAACAGTGATTAAAACTTGAATGACGAAGTTACCGATTTGTTATACGGATTATAGGTAGTAGTTCCGCATGAACTGAGACATGCGGAAAGGCAGATTACTGCGACGAGAATAAGAATCTTCATGTGAATTTAAAAATTAGAGTTTATGATTTGTTAGTTTTTAGTTGTTAGGGCCATCCGGATAGAACTAAAAACTAACAATTAATAACTAACAACTAAAAATAATACGTCAGTGAAACTACAAACGTTCTGTTCTTGGTTTCAGGATTATTCATATAAGTATTTTTCATACCCCAGTCATATCCTATGGCTATCTGTGTGTGACGCGCTATTTCCACTCCGGCACGGAAGCCTATTCCCCAGTCGAAGCGTGGTGAGAGTCCATCTTTGAACATATTGTTTGATGATACTCCTGTTTCTATAATACTGCCAAGATGTGTGGTTGTGCAGTTCATCTTGCCGAACATTCCAATGTTGAAGTACGGACCGGCATTGACGAAGATGCTCAGATTGTCATTGACCTTGAATTTATAACCTAAGTGAATTGGTATGTTCAGGTAGTAAGGTGTTGTGTCCCATTCATATACTTTTCCTGTTCCGTTATCGTATGCAGGTGAAGATTTCCAACCGTATGATGAAATCATCAGTCCGAAGTCGGTGTACAATCCTTTCTGGGCATCCCTGAAAGCATATTCGCCTTTCAGTCCGGCATGGAAACCTGATTTTGATTCGTTTGCTATCATTGAGTTAAGGTTATAGCCACCGGAAAGTCCGTATCTGAATTCCTGCGCCTGCGATGTCGCAAATACTATTGTAGACATTGCGACTGTAAGTAAAAATTTCTTTTTCATAAGTCTATGTTTAAATAAGTGATTTTTCTTTAGTTCTTTTTATCTTTCGGGTTATCAATCCAGTCGGTTTCGTAAATACTGCATCCACCCAAAAGACCGATACCGTTTTCTATATTTGTGTAGTGGCTGCGGATAGGGGCAAGGCCGTATTCTCCCAACTCGTTGTTGTTTATATCGTTTACTGATTTAAGATACTGGTACATTTCTTCCGAGAATCGGTAGAGGTAGATTTTGAATTTGATGGTTTCTAACATTTCATTATCATTATAGCCTTCATAATAATATGTACTGGGTTGTAATGTGTAACTTTTCCCGTTAAGCATGGTGTCGTCCCACAGATAAATGTCACGGTAATAAGTTTTTGTAATGTCGAAAATCTCGTCAAAGCCCACTTTGTTGAAGAGCAGTGGTTCTTCATCAAGTTTCAAGTCAATTCCTTCGATTTCCTCTTCATCATCAACTTCACCATAGTAATGCGTTATTGTATTCCTTACTATTCTCATTCCGTAATAGTCCTTTGTTTCTGCATTATCGGTAAATGATATGCTGAACTGTATTTCTCTGCCGTATGAACCGTTTTTTAAAACCATTTCCCACTTGTCTAATGGGAAAGTCTGTGGTATTACGGTACTTGATTTTGCCGTAGGCATATCTGGATATGATGCCTCCAAGTCTATCTTGTCGCCTTCCTTCAGTTTGCCAAGAACATAGTATGAATTAGCAGGAAGCAAGTCAGTCGCTTTGTCAGTATATTTTATCTCCTTTTCCACTCCGTTCAACTTAAATGTTATGTTCGGTTTGGCAGAAGTATTTGTACATTTATTGTTTACAGTTGTGCTTTGCGATACCTGTATCAGTGTAGTGTCGCCGAGTGTGTTTGGCATACATAATATAACCGGTTTTCTTTTAGCCTCTATATCATCTATACTGAATTCGTATGTACACGATGATAATGTAATCAGTATTGATGCAATATACATAAATATATGTTTCATATCTGTTTAAAATTTGAGTGTATAGCTGAACGACGGAATTATTGGGAATACACCTTGTCCTTTTCCGGTGAATGTACCGTCCTTGTTCTGTTTTACAGTGGCATACAATGGATTCATCCTGCAATAGGCATTGTACAGGCTGACATTCCAGATTCTCTCGAAACCTCTTTTAGTGGTTTTGCGGAAGTTTATACCCAAATCCAGTCTGTGATAGGCTGGTAGGGATACATTGTTAGGAGCTTCATAAACCATAATGCTTTCGTTTGTATTTTCTGTTCCGGGTATGGCAGGTGCTTCTATCTTTTGTGTAGGGATAGTCATTCGGTTTCCGCTATGGAAGTTCCACGATGCGTATACGTCAATCTTGTCGCTGAATTTGTGGCTCAGGTTGATAGAGAATTTATGACGGTTGTCGAACTTGTCAGGGTACCATGACTGATGGAAGTCCGGGAAGAATCTTTTGCTCCACGAAAGGGTGTAGGATGCATCGACAGATGTTTTTCCGTTACTGTAGCTGATGTCTGTTTCTGCTCCGTATGCCTTTCCTTTTCCTGTCCTTACGTTTTCTTCCCAGTCGTCAGCAGAAGGGTTGAGTTGGTTATCGCCATTGTATTCTATAAGATTGTTCATTGTCTTATAGAAACCTTCTATGCTTAATCTGATGTTATACGGAAGTCTACTGTATATTCCTGCTGAGTATTGTCGCGACCTCATAGGGGTGATCTTTTCAGTAGAAGGTACCCAATAATCTGTCGGCAGGTTCAGATAGGTAGCCGATAGCTGATGCATGAACTGGCTCATCTCTGTATATGATACCTTGAAACTTGCATTGTCGCAGAGCTTTATGTTCATTGCTGCTCGTGGTTCAACCGAGTGATATTTCGTTCCTGCAATACCGAACATAGTGTAGTGTATTCCACCGTTCAGCTTCAGACGGCTGCCAAGCGAGATGTCATCTTCGGCATAGAGGGTAAATTCATTACTCTTGTACTGACTTTTTATTCTGTCTGTCAGTTCGTTGTTTGTCGCATTGTCATACTTTGAATAGTAATTCTGCGGCATGAAAATGTGACGCATATAGTTTGAACCGAAACGGATGTGGTTCCATGTGTTGGGACGATAGTCGAACTCCATTCTGTAGCCGAAATCGTTTATGGTGGAATGGTTGTTCTGAATCTTTATTATTGAACCTTCTTTAACTATCAGTTTTTCTTCACTCAAATAATCGAATTTTGAGCGGTTATGGGTATATACTCCGGTAAAATTTGCAAACAGTTTGTGAGAAAAAATATATTTCCAGTTGACCGATGCAGTGAAGTTTCCCCACTGCAGGTTGAACTTGTCAATATTGGAAAGTTCCGAAGAATATGAATATGCTCTGTTATTTACTTTTAGAAGGTCGTTTCCGGAATACAGACTGATATCCGCACGGCTCTTTTCAGAAAATATGTGAGTAACTTTCGCATTGATGTCGTGGAAGGCATATCGTGTATTTATCTTGTCCCTTCTGCTTGTATTCATTATGGCTAATGAGGGGGCAGTGAGCAAATCTATCCAGGTGCGTCGCATAGCCACATTGAACGAGGTGCGGTCTTTCACTATCGGTCCTTCAAACTGAATTCTGCCTTCAAGAAGTCCGAGCGTGAAACTTCCGTGATACTCTTTCATGTTTCCGTCGTTTGTACGGACATCCACTACCGATGACAGTCGTCCGCCGTAGCGGGCAGGGAATCCGCTCTTGTAGAAATCGATGTTCTTTACAATGTCAGTATTGAATGCGGAGAACAGTCCTCCGGCATGGTTCACCTGATAGAGTGGTGTACCGTCGAGCAGGAAAAGGTTCTCGTCGTTCCCGCCGCCGTGTACATAAAGTCCGGAGATAAGTTCTGTACCGCTGGCTACTCCCGATAGACTTTGGAGTTTCTTCACTACATCAGGAGAGCTCATGAAGTTGTTTCCGCTTACGAAATCCTTTGCCGTAAGTGAAACTTTTCCGGTCTGTGTAGTGTAGATAGGGGAGTTAAGGTCGGCAGTAACCACCACTTCATTTATGCGGTAATCCGCTTTCAGGTATATGTTTTGCGATTTGTTTCCTTTTAGTGTAATATCTTCCGTATGCTCACCACAGCTGATATGTGAGAAACGGATTTTATGTTTTCCTTCGTTGAGTGTAAGACTGTAGAACCCATGCTCGTTGGTCAGTGTGCCTGTATTGGAGGTAATGTCCCAGACTGTGGCATTTATCACTGTCTCGCCGTTCTCCTGATAGATATATCCACTCAATGTATATGACGACAGTCTTTTCAGTATAACATAGTCACCGTTTATCTCCCATTTGATACCGATATTGCTGAATATTGTCTCAAGGCTGTTTTCAAGGCTTACCATACTTGGCTTCTTGCCTGAATACGGCATGTTCAGCTTTATTGATGAGTCGTAAACAAAGCTGATTTGGTAGATGTTCTTCACCTGCTCCATCATATCTTCCACAGTGATTCTGCTTTGTGCTTTTATTGATGAAACGCATATGGTAGAAATCAGAAGGAGTATTGATGTAATTCTGTTCATGTTCAGTCTTTCTTAGTTATTTTGATGTCTAGTGTTTTCTCTATAAGTGATATTATTTCATCTAAGCTGTCCGTTCTGAACTCAGCTGTAATGGTCTTGAAATGTTCGGACGCATAAAGGTTAATTCCGTAATAAAGTGATAGTTCTTTCATTACGGCATCTATAGGAGTATTCTTGTAAACGAACTTTCCTGTAGCCCATGCTGACGGGTTAGGGAAGGCTGCGTTTGTTATTTCAGGCATTTCGTTTCCGTTCTTCAGTGTTCCGCTCATATCCTTTGTGAGGATAATTCCTTTGGTACTGTTCTTGCCCTTGAACATTACCTTTCCGGATTTTACATACACGTTTGTGATAGTATCTTGTATACGTTCGTCAATCTCAAATTCAGTCCCGAGGACTTTGACCTGTGCATACATGGCTGTAGCCGTGAAAGGTGACTGCTCGTTTCTGCGGACAGAGAAAAAGACTTTTCCTGACATGTTTACCTCGCGTGAGTTCTTTCCGTAATTATCGGAGTCGTATTCCAATGTGGAACCTTTGGATAGTATGGCAAATGTGCTGTCCGGCAGGAAATGTCTGGTGATTCCTGCATCCGCAGTGACTGATATCATGCTGTTGTCACTTCGGCTTAACAATGTATAGCTTACTATACATATCAATATTGCAGCAGCTATGCCGGATGAGTATATCCATAATCTGTGCAGATTATTTTGCTGTCTGTAGCCTGTGATTTTGTTCAGGGCCTTGGTCGTGTCCAGTTTCCCGTGTCTGTAATATCTGAGGACAAACTGCAATTTTTTTTCTTCTTTATCTTTCATGATTGTACCTTGTTTTTAGATAAGACGCAAAGTATTGAAAAAACTACTATGCCGAAATGAAAAAAATTATCCGAAAAAGAACATATATACTTTGCGGACACCTTCTTTGAGGTTCTTAAGAGCCTTGTTCATCTGATTTTTTACCGTGTTTACGGAGATGTTCATCCTGACAGCTATTTCCTCATACTTCATTCCGTCGCGCTTTGCAAGCAGGAACACTTCCCTGCATTTTTCCGGCAATGAGTCTATGGCAGTCCATAGTCGCGCTTCGTCGAACGAACGCTCCTCGCATTCCTCTTCGGAGATGATGCCTTCAAGGTCAGACGGCTGTACATTACTGTCTATCAGTGAGTCTTTCTTTACGATATCTATACAGCGGTTTCTTACCATAGAATACAGATATGATTTAATATCAGAAATCTCCATTCCTGAGTCTTTCCGTTCCCATATCTCTGTGAAACAGTCTTGCACTGTGTCTTCCGCATTGTCTATATCGTGGAGATAATGTAATGCAAAAAGGCATAACGGACGGTAGTATATACGGAAATTGTCCTTAAATGTGTCGGTATTTATAGCCATAATGTGTTTATTCGTGCGTTTATATTTTAAGGAAGACTATAAATATATTTCATACTACTATGGAAAGGTTGGTTGATTTAACTATATTTAAAAGATTAAGCCTCGGTTTAGTATATGTTCAGTGAACGGTCACTGGATGTTCACTGAACACGTTATGAATTATTTACATGAGTATGCCTGACATTCCGTTCCTGCTGTTTCTGTCTCGATTGTGCAATGATGCACTCCTGATTTATGGAAAATCTCTCTAACTTCAGTCTTGACGTTTTCCATGTCATTAAGGTCTTTTATAACGATGTGGATGGTAGCTGCAAAATCAGTGGTGCTGATAGCCCAGATATGAAGGTGATGCCAGCTTTCTATCTTGTTATAATTGCGTAAGTCTTCGATGATATGCTCTTTGTCAACGGATGATGGAACGGCATCTAGAGTCATCAGCAGACTCTCTTTAAGCAGATTGTAGGTAGAGAACATGATTATTATTGCCAATACGATACCGATTACCGGGTCTATCCATACCCATTCCGTGTAACTTATTATGATTCCAGATATAACAACACCTACAGACACAAGTGTGTCCATGAGCATGTGAAGGTATGCACCTTTTACGTTTATATCCTGCTTGCTTCCACCCATCAGCAACCATGTAGTCAGTCCGTTTATCAGTATTCCTACTCCGGCTGTCCAGCTTATGGCTATGCCTGATATAGGTTGAGGATTCTTCAGTTTATATATACTCTCAATTATGATGGCACCTACTGCAACAAGCAGTATAAGGGCATTAATCAGAGAAATAAGTATTGTGGCTTTCTTATATCCGTACGTGAACTGTGGGGTAGATGCAGCCTTGCTCATTCTGAATGCGACAAGCACAAGTACAAGGCTGAAAACATCGCTAAGATTATGTCCGGCATCCGATAATAGCCCGACGGAGTTATATAGTAATCCTACAACTGTTTCAATCCCTACGAACAAAAGATTTAACGCAATGCAGAAAATGAAAATCTTGCTCATTGAAGCAGAAATTTCATGATGATGGTGATGATGATTGTGGTGGTGATGAGTGTCCATAACATAAATATTTTTCTTCAAAGATATGGAATTAGTTATAAAACTACCAAAGGTTAGGTAAGAAAC
>artificially_reared_1__coassemble_282_pt1 | contig 23302 bp, 19 predicted proteins | sample artificially_reared_1__metabat2_low_PE_002 | metagenome-assembled genome bin artificially_reared_1 | reverse complement strand
CTGATGAGTGTACGCCTGAAGATTTGAAAGCGGCAATTCAGAAAATAGGTTTTGACCTGCTGGTAGAAGAAAAAAAAGAAGTGCAGAAGGAGGCAGAAGAGGTACGTATTAATCATTATAAGGCACTGAAGATAAAGACTGCTATTGCCATAGCTTTGGCTGTTCCTGTGTCGGTTATTGCAATGTTCTTTCACGATATGCCATATGCTTCGTATATAATGGCTGTGCTTTCTGCCATAGTTGTATTCGGGCTTGGCAATGGTTTCTTTGTAAATGCCTGGAAACTTCTTATGAAAGGTGGTGCAAATATGGACACACTGGTAGCCTTAAGTACAGGTATATCTTTTCTTTTCAGTATGTTTAATATGTTTTTCCCTGAATACCTACTTCGTCATGGAATAACTCCACATGTCTATTTCGAAGCGGCTTCTATGATAGTAGCCTTTATTCTTCTTGGACGTACTTTGGAGGACAAGGCTAAAGGAAATACAGCAGATGCCATAAAGAAACTTATGGGGCTTCAACCTAAAAAGGTAACAGTTATGCGAAACGGCACAGAAATGGAGACTGACATAGAGTTGCTTATGGTGGGAGATACGGTTGTGGTAAAGCCGGGCGAGCGCATTGCTGTAGATGGTGCTGTGGTTTTCGGTTCATCATATGTGGACGAAAGTATGTTGAGCGGAGAACCTGTAGCGGTACTGAAAGAGAAAGGTTCGAAAGTTTATGCCGGAACTATCAACCAAAAGGGAAGCTTCAGATTTGTAGCAGAGAAGGTTGGTCGCGAAACTGTCCTTGCACAAATCATTAGAATGGTACAGGATGCACAAGGAAGTAAGGCGCCTGTTCAGAAACTTGTAGATAAGGTGGCAGGTATATTCGTTCCTGTCATAATATCAATAGCATTGCTTTCGTTCGTTCTATGGGTAGTGTTTGATGCCGAGAGTGGACTTACGCACGGTTTTCTGGCTGCAGTAACAGTGCTGGTCGTTGCCTGTCCGTGTGCCTTGGGACTTGCCACACCTACTGCCATAATGGTGGGTATAGGCAAAGGAGCTGAGATGGGAATACTTATTAAGGATGCCGACAGTCTGGAAATTGCCCGTAAGGTTGATACAGTTGTCCTTGACAAAACCGGAACTATCACTGAAGGTAAGCCGGTGGTTACAGACTGGCAATGGGTTAATGAGACTGAGGAGGCGAAGCGTATATTATGCGGACTGGAGAAACACTCGGAACACCCGTTGGCTATGGCCGTAGTGCAGAGTATTGGAGTAGATCCTGCAGAGATTACAGGTTTCGAAAGTATAACCGGACAGGGAGTAAAAGGTATTTATGGTGATATGATGTATATTGCCGGAAACAAGCATTTGATTTCTTCATTTGGTATCGCCATACCGTTGTCTATGGAGGAAAAAGCATTATCATTTGCTGCGCAGGGTAAAACTGTAATATGGTTTGCCGATAAAGAGAAAGTGTTATGCTTATGTGCCATAACCGACAAGATGAAGGAGTCGTCGGCAGCAGCGATATCCAGACTGAAGAAAATGGGAATAAAAGTAGTGATGCTTACAGGAGATGCCGATGCACCGGCATGTTATATGGCTGGACTTTCGGGTGTGGATGAATACAAATCGGAAGTAACTCCACAGCAAAAGGCTGAGTTTGTAAGGAGTCTTCGTTCTCAGGGCAGGATAGTGGCAATGGCAGGCGATGGAATAAATGACAGTGCAGCCCTTGCTGAAGCTGACTTGAGTATTGCAATGGGTAAAGGTAGTGATATAGCTATGGATGTGGCAAAGGTGACAGTCATTTCATCAAACTTGGAGAAGATTGCCGATACTATAAGTCTTTCGCGCCATACAGTGCGTACTATCAGGCAGAACCTGTTCTGGGCATTTATATATAATGTAATAGGTGTTCCGGTAGCGGCTGGTGCCCTATATCCTATAAATGGATTTCTCCTAAATCCGATGATAGCCAGTGCAGCTATGGCTATGAGCAGTGTCAGTGTGGTGACAAATAGCTTAAGGCTGAAAAGGATTAATGATAAAAGAAAATAAGTTTCAGCACCGTAGTAATAATATCAAAATTCCTTTTCGTTTTCTGTAAATACAACTTGTATTTATATAAATCACAGTGTGATTTCTATAAACAACACTGTGGTTTGTAAAAACACAAGTTGTATTTTTAGATTATAACAGTGCTTTTTATAAGATTTATCAGAATTTCTTTACTCTTATATGGCAATAAGGTTCTCCGCCTGTCTTGTCGTAATAATGCTGGTGATAATCCTCTGCTTCCCAGAAATGAGATGCAGGAGTAAGAGCTGTGTTTACTTCATAACCTTTATTACGCAAGATTGATATAACATTCTGTGCCTGTTCCAATTGTGAATTGTCAAGATAGAAAATTTCGCTTCTGTATTGAGGACCTATATCGGGACCCTGACCATCAGTCTGGGCAGGGTCATGTATTTCGAAAAACAGTTTGCAAAGGTCTGTATACGAAATCTTCTCAGCATCATATTCCACAAGTACGGCTTCGGCATGTCCTGTGGTGTGAGCCTTTACTTCCTGATATGTAGGGTTTTCCTTATATCCGCCTGTATATCCTACTGTGGTTTTTATCACACCGTTTGCCTTTTCCATCTGGTGCTGTACTCCCCAGAAACATCCGCAGGCAAAAATCGCTTTTTCCGTTTTCATAACTTCAGTCTGTTTTATAAATGAATGTGCAAACATACAAAAAGATTTTAACTCTTGTCGCTATATACATCTTTATCTGTTACCTTTGCGGCATAAACCATTGAATAGATGTCATTATGAAAAAAATACTGATACTCTTAGTTGTGTCATTATGCGTCGTTTCTCATTCACACGCACAGACATACAATGAAGTTGTGGAACGCGCAATGAAATGTGCCTTGGGTGATAGCCTTGTGCAGGCAGAACAACTTTTCCGGAAGGCTCTGAAGATGGATCCAAATAATGCCCGTAATGCCTTGCTGTTCTCCAACTTAGGTACGGTGCTGAAACGTATGGGACGGACTGATGAGGCTATCGAAGCATATACCATGGCTCTTAACATTACTCCATACTCAACAGCAATGTTGCTTAATCGTGGAACTCTGTATCTGGACAAAGGACTCGACTCGAAAGCTTACGTTGATTTTTGCAATGTGATAGACCTGATACCCGAAAACATAGAGGCCCGCCTATATCGTGCATACATATACATGCAGCGTCGCGAATATAAGGAAGCACGGATAGATTATAATGTTATAGTAGGCAAGGAACCCTCGCATAAGGCTGCACGTATCGGTCTGGCTATGCTTGATCAGCGTGAAGGCAATCTGTCGGCGGCTCGCGACAAGTTGGATTTGCTGATAGGTGAGTTTAGTGATGATGCCTCACTCTTTATTATGAGAGCCAATCTTGATTTGGAAAGAGGATATCCTGAGGCTGCCGTTCTTGATTTGGAAGAGGCCTTGCGACTTAATCCTAAAGATGCTGAGACTACTGTGCAGTTGGGTGATGTATACTTGTCAATAAAAGAAAAGAGCAAGGCACTCAAAGCGTACGAAAAGGCTATAAGTATGGGAATACCACGCTCCGCTTTGATGGAGCAGATAAAGAATTGTAAATAGAATGCCTCAATTTATTATTTATTTGTCATATCTTTGTATCTTATAACTATTTTGATCAATGAAAATAAGAATCATAATATTTTTTTGTCTTTTGTTTTCCGGCTCTTTTTATTCTTTTGCGGAAACATATAAATATCGTGTGTTATTAAAAGACAAGTCTGCTACAACATTTAGCATAGAAAAACCACAAGAGTTTCTGTCTGATCGTGCTTTGGAACGTAGGAAAAGGCAGGGAATAACTGTCGATTCTACGGATTTGCCTGTATGTCAGGTATATATTGACCGATTGGTAGAACAAGGAGGGGAATATCTTATGCAAAGCAAATGGAATAATACTGTGCTAATGCTCACTCCGGATGAAGAAACAGCAGAAAAGTTTAGGATGAATCCTTTCGTGGCAGATGTGAGAAAAGTATGGATTTCTCCTGATACCATTTTCCCAAGAAACAAGGACAGGAAAAAGGAAGTGACAAACAAGTGGAAAAAGACCGATGAATATTATGGAGTAGCAGCAAACCAGATTAAGATTCATCATGGCGACAGCCTTCATAATGCAGGATTCCGTGGAGAAGGCATGCATGTAGCTGTAATAGATGCCGGATACTATAATGTAGACAAAATGAAGTTTTTCCGCAAGCTCCATATCTTGGGAACAAAGGATTTTGTAAATCCTGATTCTGATATATATGCCGAACATAATCATGGGCTTAAAGTATTGTCGTGCATGGCTGTAAATATGCCCCATGTTATGGTCGGTTCGTCTCCTGAAGCCTCGTATTGGCTCTTAAGAAGTGAGGATAATGATACTGAACAGCCTGCTGAAGAGGATTATTGGGCTGCAGCGGTCGAGTTTGCCGATAGCGTTGGGGTAGATGTGGTAAACACCTCGCTTGGATATTATTCTTTTGATAATGTTGCCGACAATTATAGTTATCGTGATTTGGACGGACGTACTTCTCTTATGTCACGTTCTGCAGGAATGGCATCCGACAAAGGAATGCTTATAGTATGCAGTGCCGGAAATTCAGGTGCATCAAGTTGGAAGAAAATCACTCCTCCCGGAGATGCTGATGGGGTATTGACTGTTGGGGCTGTCAATGTGGATGGAATAAATGCTGATTTTTCTTCTATTGGAAATACTGCCGATGGCCGTATAAAACCCGATGTTATGGCAGTAGGCTTTCATTCAAGTGTAGCCGGAACAAACGGAGGAACATCGTACGGAAATGGAACTTCATTTGCTTCGCCTATATTTTGCGGTCTTGTAACATGTCTGTGGCAGGCATGTCCGTGGCTTACTGTAAATGAACTTATTGATGTGGTACACCGTTCGTCTGACAGATATGATTATCCTGACAATATTTTCGGTTATGGAATACCTGACATATGGAAAGCTTACCGTATAGGACTGGAAATGAAAAAATAGCAACAGACTGATATATGCAATATATTATGGAAAAAGAAGCATTGTCTTTATACGAATTGAATTCGTTGGTTCGTCGTGGGCTTCATTCCATCTTGCCGGATGAGTACTGGATTCAAGCAGAGTTGAGTGATGTGCGTTCCAATTACTCAGGACATTGCTATATGGAGTTTGTACAGAAAGACCCAAAAAGCAATGCGTTGATAGCGAAGGCAAGGGGAGTGATATGGAATAATGTCTTTATGCGTTTGCGTCCTTATTTCGAGCAGGAGACAGGGCAGGCTTTCGTGTCTGGGATAAAGGTAATGGTTAAAGTTACCGTTGATTTTCACGAATTGTACGGTTTTTCGCTTACCGTTGTTGATATAGACCCGGCATATACCATAGGCGATCTGGCACGCAGGAGAAAAGAAATACTGAAGCGTCTTGATGATGAAGGCATCCTTACGATGAATAAGGAACTTGAAATGCCGGTACCTTTGCAAAGGATAGCTGTCATCTCATCTGCCACCGCTGCCGGATATGGTGATTTCTGTAATCAGTTGCATTCCAATAAATTCGGATTTGTGTTTTATACCAAACTTTTTCCTGCAGTTATGCAGGGTGATAAAGTGGAGGAAACTATAATATCTTCGCTCGAAAAGATTTATTCCGAGTATGAAAATTGGGATGCGGTGGTAATTATTCGTGGCGGAGGGGCTACTTCTGATTTGTCTGGTTTTGATACGTATAACCTTGCAGCGCATTGTGCACAGTTTCCATTGCCTATAATTACAGGAATAGGACACGAACGTGATGATACGGTGATAGATATAGTCTCTCATACCAGAGTGAAGACACCTACAGCTGCGGCAGAATATATAATAGCCAATATGCTTGAGACTGCCGTCAGGCTGGAAGACTTGTCCGGAAGGTTATTCAGTGAGATTCCTTTATTGCTAAATGCTGAAAAAGAAAGAATTGACAGATTTGTGTCGCGCATACCGATGGTGGTACAGACAAGGTTGCAGCGTGAGAATATGCGTTGCGAACGAATGTCATCACGTATGCACATGGCATGGCAGAAACGTTATCTTAACGAACAGCATCGTTTGGATGTTTATCCGCGTTTGCTCAGGTTTGCCTGTTCGCAGGTGGAAAAAGAGGCCCACAAAATAGATTTGTTAGAGAAAATACTTAAGTCTGCCTCACCGGAACACATTCTGAAGAGGGGATACAGTATAACATTTATAAATGGTAAAGCGGTACGGGATGTTTCAATGCTAAAATCTGGAGATGAAGTGGAAACATTGTTGTCGGCAGGCAAATTTAAAAGTGTAGTAAAATAAAGAATAATCATTATGGCAGCAAAGAAAGAAACATATACAGAAGCCATGAAAAAATTGGAAATGATAGTGGCGAAAATAGAAGGTGGCGAACTGGATATTGACCAATTGGGTGAGAACCTTCAGGAAGCACAGAAACTTATAAAGTTCTGCAGGAATAAACTCTATAAGGCGGACGAGGAAATAAGGAAAATGCTGGACGAAGGACAAGAAGGCAAAGAAGAATAATGTAAGCATTAAGACAGTAATTAAGGGTTTTAGTCTAAATATTTATTGTAAAAATTGGAATATGTAAATTAAAATCTTACATTTGCCGTCAAGGTAATATTAGATAATACAAAAAATTAATTAAAATAATTATGAAAGAAATAGACTGGTCCAATCTGTCATTCGGCTACATGAAGACAGATTACAATGTACGTTGCTATTATCGCGACGGTAAGTGGGGTGAATTGGAACTCTGTTCGGAAGAGACATTGAATATTCATATGGCTGCTACATGTCTGCATTATGGTCAGGAAGCATTCGAAGGTCTTAAGGCTTATCGTGGAAAAGACGGTAAAATCCGTGTGTTCCGTCCACAGGCTAATGCAGAACGTTTGCAAAGCACTTGCAACGGTATTCTTATGCCTGAATTCCCTACAGAAATGTTCTGCGAGGCTGTTAAGAAAGTTGTAAAGGCCAACGAACGTTTTATCCCTCCTTACGAGAGCGGTGCATCATTGTATATCCGTCCGTTGCTTATCGGTACAGGAGCACAGGTAGGAGTACACCCTGCCAATGAATATCTTTTTGTGGTATTTGTCACTCCGGTAGGTCCTTATTTCAAGGGAGGATTTGCCACTAATCCATATGTAATTATCCGTCAGTTCGACCGTGCAGCTCCTCTTGGAACCGGTACTTTCAAGGTGGGTGGAAACTATGCTGCCAGCCTTCGTGCCAACAAGATGGCTCACGATGCAGGTTATGCCAGCGAATTCTATCTTGATGCAAAAGAGAAGAAATATATTGATGAGTGTGGAGCTGCCAATTTCTTTGGTATCAAGGATAATACTTATGTGACTCCGCTTTCCACATCTATTCTGCCTTCTATAACAAACAGAAGTCTTATGCAGTTGGCTGAAGATATGGGAATGAAAGTGGAACGACGTCCTATAGCTGAGGAAGAACTTGAAACATTCGAGGAAGCAGGAGCATGTGGAACAGCAGCCGTAATTAGCCCGATAGAACGTATCGATGACCTTGAAAACAATAAATCGTACGTTATAGCAAAGAATGGCAAGCCAGGTCCTATAAGCGAAAAGCTTTATAATAAACTTCGCGCTATTCAGTACGGTGATGAGGCTGATCCGTATGGATGGGTGATGATTGTGGAATAATAATAAGATTATAAATAAAATTTAAGGAAAGCTGCTTGGGATTTTGGTACCAAAGCAGCTTTTTAAATTTGTATATTGTGAGCTTTATAGGTGTATATTTATTCTAAACAATGAAACTTTGGACTTAATTGATAAAAAAGTAGTATCTTTGGCTTCTGAATTACTACTTATTTTGACATGGGAAAAGGTAAACTGGCTAAATTTGCAGATATGGCGGAATATCCGCATGTGTTTGAATATCCGTATTCGGTGGTTGACGAAGTGAACTTCGAGATGAAAGGAAACTGGAATCGCGACTTCTTCAAAAATGACAATCCTATCGTTCTGGAATTGGGTTGCGGAAGAGGTGAATACACCGTAGGTTTGGCAAGAAGATATTCGGACAAAAATTTCATTGGGGTTGATATCAAGGGAGCACGTATGTGGACAGGAGCGACAGAGGCACTTAATGAGGGGCTTAAAAATGCTGCTTTCCTTCGTACTAACATTGAAATAATAGACCGTTTTTTCGCGCCGGGAGAGGTTAGCGAAATATGGCTTACATTCTCTGACCCTCAGATGAAAAAGGCTACGAAGCGTCTCACTTCGACTTATTTCATGGAACGATACAGAAAATTTCTTGTTCCGGGTGGAATAGTACATCTGAAGACTGACAGCAACTTCATGTTTACATATACCAAATATATGATAGAGGCAAATAATCTGCCTGTAGAGTTTATTACTGACGACCTTTATCATTCAGGTATGGATGACGATATACTAAGTATACGTACATACTACGAACAGCAGTGGCTTGACCGTGGACTGAATATCAAATACATCAAGTTCAGACTGCCTCAGGAAGGTGAACTGAAAGAACCGGATGTTGAAATCGAACTGGACGACTACAGAAGTTATAACCGAAGCAAAAGAAGTGGACTAAAGACCAGTAAATAAAACCAAATTTGATTCGCTTCAAATAACGTCATTAGCTTTTTTTGACTCCTGTATTATTATACTTATAAATCTAAAATAATAATTTATGACACTATATCCAAAATTAATTCTTGATGCACTGTCTACAGTGCGTTATCCGGGAAATGGAAAAAATATTGTTGAGGCCGAAATGGTGGCCGACAATCTTCGTATCGACGGAATGAAAGTGAGCTTTTCGATTATTTTTGAAAAGCCTACAGACCCGTTTATGAAATCAGTTGTCAAGTCGGCTGAGACAGCCATACATACATATGTTTCTAAAGAAGTAGAAGTTACAATCACTACTGAAAGTAAGCAGGCTGCACGTCCGGAACCAGGAAAACTCTTGCCTCAAGTTAAGAATGTGATAGCTGTATCGTCCGGCAAAGGTGGTGTGGGTAAATCAACTGTAGCAGCAAATCTAGCTGTGGCTCTATCGAAATTGGGTTACAAGGTTGGATTGCTTGATGCCGATATTTTCGGCCCTTCTGTTCCAAAGATGTTTCAGGTGGAAGATGCTCGTCCGTATGCCGAGGAAGTTGGTGGACGTGACTTGATTGTACCGGTAGAAAAATACGGAATAGAACTTCTGTCCATAGGATTTTTTGTAAGTCCAGAACAGGCTACTCTCTGGCGTGGAGCTATGGCAAGCAATGCCTTGAAGCAGCTTGTGGGTGATGCCAAATGGGGAGAACTTGATTATTTCGTCCTTGACACTCCTCCGGGAACCAGCGATATCCACCTTACTCTATTGCAGAACCTTGCTATAACAGGTGCGGTTATAGTAAGTACACCTCAGGAAGTGGCATTGGCAGACGCACGCAAGGGTATCAATATGTATCAGAATGACAAGGTGAATGTGCCTATACTTGGCTTGGTGGAAAATATGGCATGGTTTACTCCGGCTGAGCTTCCGGAAAACAAATACTATCTGTTCGGTAAGGAAGGAACAAAGAGACTGGCCGAAGAATTGAATGTTCCTCTGTTGGGACAGATTCCTATCGTACAGAGTATATGTGAAGGTGGTGACAGCGGTACTCCGGTTGCTCTAAACGAGGATTCTATAACAGGTCAGGCATTTATTGAACTTGCCAGAAATGTGGTTGAGCAGACCGAAAAACGTAATGCGGAAATGGCGCCAACACAGATTGTACAGACTCATAAATAATATAGGGTTATGATGAACGATGAGATTAAAAAAGCATGCGATGTCATGTATAAAGGTGGAGTAATCCTATATCCTACAGATACGGTGTGGGGTATAGGTTGCGACGCAACAAATGAAGAAGCTGTAAAGAAGGTTTTTGAGATTAAACGTAGGGCTGACAGCAAGGCTATGCTGGTTTTGGTGGATAGTCCGGTAAAAGTGGAATCGTATGTCAGCGATGTGCCGAATGTGGCATGGGACTTGATAGAGATGACAACAAAACCACTTACCATAATTTATGACGGGGCAAGAAACCTTGCTCCAAACCTTATAGCCGAGGATGGCAGTGTGGGCATAAGAGTTACATCCGAAGAATTCTCAAAACAGTTGTGCTTCAGATTTAAGAAAGCCATTGTCTCTACTTCGGCTAACATTAGTGGCGAGCCTGCTCCGGCAGTATTCAGCGAGATAAGCGATGAAATAAAGAATGCCGTGGATTATATAGTGGACTACAGAAGGGACGAACAGGGTCCGGCAAAACCTTCGAGTATTATAAAACTTGGTAAGGGTGGTGTAGTAAAAGTTATCAGGGAATAAGTTGAAATAAATTTGCTGGAGAATGAAGACTAAAGAGAAATTTTCTTTTTTACAGAGTTTTCTAAAATGGAGAGAAAAGCATATCACTGATAAACAGTTTGTACTCATACTTAGTTTCCTGGTAGGTATCTTTACTGCTCTGGCTGCTTTTGTTCTTAAATTCCTTGTTGAGTATATCAAGGAATTTCTCACTGAAAACTTTGATACGACTGGAGCCAACTGGCTGTATCTGGTGTATCCTGTAGCCGGAATTTTCATTACCGGATTGTTTATCAGATATATCGTGCGCGATGATATCAGTCATGGTGTGACTAAGATTCTTTATGCTATTTCGCGTAGGCAGAGTAGGATAAAGGGACATAATGTATGGTCGTCAGTATGTGCATCGGCAATAACCATCGGGTGCGGTGGATCGGTAGGAGCCGAAGCTCCTATAGTGCTTACAGGTTCTGCCATTGGGTCTAACCTTGGAAGTATTTTCCGTATGGATCATAAGACTCTTATGCTTTTGTTGGGTTGCGGTGCTGCGGGTGCTGTGTCTGGAATATTCAAAGCTCCAATAGCCGGGCTTGTGTTTACTCTTGAAGTGCTGATGTTCGACCTAACTATGGCTTCTCTTTTGCCGTTACTTATTTCTAGTGTGACAGCGGCCTGTATGTCTTATCTTCTTACTGGAACTGAGGCTATGTTCCAGTTTACGCTGGACTATCCGTTTGCTCTTGAACGTATTCCATACGCTATCGCATTAGGAGTGTTCTGTGGCTTGATAGCATGGTATTTCACACGTTCCATGAACTGGATAGAGAATATTTTCAGGCGATTTTCAAGTCCATATTCCAAGTTTGTGCTTGGAGGTATAATGCTTAGTGTGCTGATATTCTTGTTCCCACCTCTTTACGGTGAAGGCTATGACACTATTTCACTCTTGCTAAACGGAACTTCAAGTGCAGAATGGGATACTGTGATGAACAATTCGTTTTTTTATGGACACAGTAGTCTTTTAGTGGTATATCTGTTACTTATTATCCTGTTCAAGGTGTTTGCCTCGAGTGCTACTAATGGTGGAGGCGGATGTGGTGGTATATTTGCGCCAAGTCTTTTCCTTGGATGTATTGCCGGGTTTGTCTTCTCGCATCTGTGTAATGAGTTCAATATAGGGAATACTTATATTCCGGAGAAGAATTTTGCCCTTATGGGTATGGCAGGACTTATGTCGGGGGTAATGCATGCACCATTGACAGGTGTGTTTCTTATAGCCGAACTCACCGGAGGATATGGATTGTTTCTTCCGCTTATGATTGTTTCTGTGTTTGCATATCTTACAATCAAAGTATTCGAGCCTCATAGCATATATTCTATGCGTCTGGCAAAGAAAGGTGAACTTATCACTCATCACAAGGATAAGGCTGTACTCACTATGATGAACATTGAGAGCATAATGGAAAGTGATTTTCTCACAGTGAAACCGGAAATGGATTTGGGACAGATGGTAAAGGTTATTTCAAAATCCAGCAGAAATATGTTCCCGGTGATAGATGCTAATGATGAACTCATAGGAATAGTAAATCTTGATGATATAAGAAATATAATGTTCCGGCAGGAATTGTATCACAGGTATACCGTGGAGAACTTTATGAAAGTTCCGAACGCCAAACTGGTCACCACCGATTCAATGGAAGAGGTGATGGATAAATTTGATTCTACAAAGGCTTGGAATCTTCCTGTAGTAGATGAGGAGAATAAATATAAAGGATTTGTTTCAAAGTCGAAGATGCTTAACACTTATCGTCAGGTGCTTGTTGACTTTTCGGCAGAATAAATTTAGATTATGGAAAAAAAAGATTTGCGTATAGTATATATGGGTACTCCGGAGTTTGCAGTAGAAAGTCTGCGCAGACTTGTAGAGGGTGGATATAATATTGTTGCAGTAATAACTATGCCGGACAAACCAATGGGTCGTCATGGCAGTGTCCTTCAGCCAAGTCCTGTAAAGCAGTATGCCGTATCGCAGGGATTGAAGGTTTTGCAGCCGGAGAAACTCAAGGATGAGGCTTTCGTAGAGGAACTCCGTTCGTTGAAGGCTGATTTGCAGATTGTGGTTGCTTTCAGAATGTTGCCTGAAGTGGTATGGAATATGCCTCCTATGGGTACATTCAATCTGCATGCATCGTTATTGCCTCAATATCGAGGTGCGGCTCCGATAAACTGGGCTGTGATAAACGGTGATACAGAAACAGGAATAACAACATTCTTCCTGAAACATGAGATAGACACAGGCGAGATAATAGATCAGGTAAGAGTACCTATAGCCGATACGGACAATGTAGAAGTGGTCTATGACAAGCTTATGATGCTTGGAGGAGATTTGGTCTTGAAGACAGTAGATGCCATTATTGAAGGAAATGTGAAGACTACTCCTCAGGAAGAACTGGTAAAAGTAGAGGAACTGCGTCCTGCACCGAAGATTTTCAAGGAAACATGTCGTATTGACTGGAATGCCGGAGTGAAAAAAGTATATGATTTTGTACGAGGCTTGTCGCCATATCCGGCAGCATGGACAGAACTTCATCAGGGAGATTCAGCTCCGGTTATGCTGAAGATATTCGAAACGGAAAAGATTTTCTGCAATCACGACAACAAACCTGGAAGCATTGTTACAGATAATAAAACTTATCTGCATGTAGCTTCTACCGATGGATATATCAATGTATTGTCATTGCAACTCGCCGGCAAAAAGAGAATGCCTGTTGCCGATTTCTTGCGTGGCTTTCATGCTTCTGACAATACTTGTCTGATTTGAAGTCTGTAATCTGACTATAATTTCCGATTTATTGTATTCTTCAGCCTGATATTTTATTCTGAAGCCTTTAAAAGCTTCGTCATTATATTCAGGAATACTTGAGAGGGTGAATGAAACAACTCCCCAATAGTGTTTGTTCCCATAATCGGAATTATTATTATGACGTAGCTCAACTTCCAATAATCCCTCATCGTCTATCTGTGTGTTTTCTGTAAGGAGCAGACTGATACGGTGGGGGATTGTTTCGTCGTTACCTTCTATGTTGAACTCTATATTCAAATGTTCATTGCTTATGTAGGCGTTTGTTATTTTTATGTTATCATTGCCAAAGTTGTCTATATTTTCTTCGGTGAGTCTTATATCATCAGCCTTTTTCGTCAACACTTTATATAAATCATAAATTGTAACTTCCTTTCCGGAATCTTCTTTTGAGTCTTTGTCTTTTTCGTCAGGGAAATTTATGTTTATCAATACCCTTTGACCTATACTGTCTGCATTGAAGCTGTTGATAATATTGGGGTTTTTAGGAGTAAGTTTTCCGTATATGTCAGAATCTATTGAGTAGTCGCTTAAGTTGGTCACAGTTCCCATTGTAGAATATAATTCCGGATAATTTTCAGAATTATTGCAGGAAAACAATATTGTTCCCATTATTGAAATACAAATTATACGGATACAGTTAATGCAAAATTTCATACATACATAGTTTGTTAGTTCTTGACCTTTAAATGATTAGCCGTTTAAATTACTGCATAATAAAATGTTAAATAATAGGAATTAAAAAAATAGTAACAGTTAATGCAGTATTTTTGCTTTATATTCATTTTATAGTAGAACAACAAACCCGATATGACTGAAGAAGAATTGTCTTTAAAATGCGCACAAGCTGACCCGGATGCCAGAAAGAGGCTTTACGAGGTTTATGGTGGTCAGCTTTTGGCCATATGTCTTCGGTATATAGGAGACAGAGATACTTCGCAGGATGTTTTCCACGACGGCATGATAAAGATATATCAGTCAATAGGTCAGTTTAAGTTCCTTGGTGAAGGTTCGCTTAAGGCATGGCTTTCCAGAGTTATGGTGAATGAAGCTTTGGGATATCTGAGGAAAAAGAATTTGCAGATGCAGCAGGAAACACTTGTAGAACAGTTGCCTGATACTGAGTTGGATGATGATGGTGATGTGAACAGTATTCCAAACAAGGAGTTGATGAGAATGATAAGAGAGTTGCCTGATGGATACAGGACGGTTTTCAACTTGTTTGTATTTGAGGAAAAAAGCCATAGGGAGATAGCAAATATACTTGGCATTTCAGAACATACTTCATCATCGCAGTTCTATAGAGCAAAAACATTGTTAATGAAAAAAATTAATGAATACAGGAAGAGATTATGAATAAAAAGAATGACAAATGGATAAATGATATTCGTAGCCGGATGGAGAACTATTCGGAACCTCTCCCTGCAGACCTATGGGAGAAGATAGATTCTGAAATTAACAGACCTAAAGTCATCCCGATGTGGAGAAAGTGGACGTCTGTAGCAGCCGCTGCAGCTGTTGTCATTGCTGTTTCTACTTTGTCTGTTTTCTATTGGACATCCGACCCTTCATTGAAAAATACAACTATCCCAGTTGCAGATAATACTAAATCAGATAGAATAGAACAGGAAAATATAATTCAGAATATTCCTGCCGACAATTCTGTAGTTGCTGAGGTAGAAACCGGAAATGTCATGCCACAACTTCCGGTTGAATCGATAGAGGCTGATAAACAGCAGGACAGTTCAGAAGGACAATTGCCGGAATTGCTGATATCTGATAATAAATCAGCTATAGAAGAGAATAAGAACGAAACCGAGACGGCTGAAGTTAAAGAAAACATTTCTTCTTCAAAAGAGAAAAGAATTAATATGATGAAGGCAGACAGGGAAACTGTAAGACGGAATGCATCATATTTGGCTATGGCTGATGAAGGAGGAACGAAGAAGCGTAGAAACGTGCAGGTTGGTATTATGGCAGGTAATGTCCCATATTCATCGTCAAGTAGTTTTGGAGGTATGTCAAGATTGGCAATGTCTACCAAATCATTGTCTAGTGTAAATAATATAGTGGTAGGTGAAATGTCTGATGCTACGGCTTCCTATAGCCAGATGCTATTTAATAATATGGCAAAAGATACCTACACAGACATAAAACATCATGTACCTGTTACTGTTGGAGCCTCAGTGAAGTGGAATTTAAATAAAGATTGGGCTTTGGAAACAGGACTTAACTATACATATCTTTATTCTGAATTGCGTTCGGGTGCCAAATCCTATATAGAAGACAAGCAGAAACTTCATTATGTAGGTATTCCTTTAAAAGTCCAGCGCTCTGTTTGGGGTAATGATATATTCTCATTCTATGCGTCTGCAGGTGGTATGATGGAAAAATGCGTTTCAGGTTCGGTGGAAACTGTATGTGTGGATGAAAGTAACCGAAGAAGTTATGAAACAGAGAATCTGAATGTAAAACCTTTACAGTTCTCTGTATTGGCATCAGTAGGTCTTCAGGCTAATTTCAACAAATTGTTGAGTTTGTATCTGGAACCGGGTATGATATACTATTTTGATGATAATACAGATGTTCTTACTATTCGTAAGGATAAGCCTTTCAACTTTAATCTTCAGTTGGGAATAAGGTTTAATTTGAACAACAAGTGAATCCATATATCTTATTTGAATAACAAGTGAACATGTAGTGAACAAGTAATGAACGCAGTATAAGCGTTTATGTCTTGTTCACTTTTTGTTTATTATGCGTTCTTTGTATGTCTATTTATGATATCAGACAAAACTCAAGGTAGGTATCAAGTGTACTTCAAATAACTTTCGATATGTATTTTAATTTCGGAAAAGAATTCATATCTTTGTTCTTATACTAATATATAATAGTTCTGAAATGAATAAAGTTTTGATTTCTCCATCTTTGTTGTCGGCCGATTTTGGTTGTCTGAAAGATGATTTGGATAAGATAAACCGCAGTGAGGCGGATTGGTTGCATATTGATATTATGGACGGAGTGTTTGTTCCTAATATATCATTCGGATTCCCAGTATTGGAATATGTGGCAAAACTCTGCAATAAGCCTCTTGATGTTCATCTTATGATAGTTCAGCCTGAAAAATTTATCAAGGAAGTAAAGGCTTTGGGTTCAATGATGATGAATGTACATTATGAAACATGTCCTCATCTGCATCGCGTGGTGCAAATGATTAAGGATAATGGCATGAAAGCAGGTGTTACATTGAATCCTGCCACTCCGGTGTCTGTTCTTACCGATATCATTGCCGACCTTGACATGGTTCTTCTTATGAGTGTAAATCCTGGTTTCGGCGGACAGAAATTTATTCCAAACACATTGAACAAGGTTCGTCAGCTAAGGACTCTGATAGAAGAAACAGGTTCGAATGCACTGATAGAGGTAGACGGAGGTGTTAATTTGGAAACTGGAAAACAGTTGATTGATGCTGGTGTTGATGTGTTAGTGGCGGGAAATGCTATTTTCAAGGCTCCGGATATGATAGAAATGATTCATAAGATGAAAAACTTATAATAATTCAGATTGGAGAATAAGTCCCATTTGATTAACTACCCATTATTCCGGTTGACAGTTTTTATGGCAACCGGAATTTTTTTCTTCGACAGATTTCTGCCGGACGTGTCTGTACGGTCCTTACTCCTGGTACTGTGTGCGGTTATTATACCGTTGTTTCTGTCAGCAATATTGAAATTTAAAAAAGTTGCCTTAAATCATTCTTTTGGATTTCTTGTTTCCTTGTCTTTCTTTTTGCTAGGTGGAGTTTTGATTCTCCAGAAGAGAAATACTATAGAATATGAGTGGCCCGACAGGCGATTATGCTATTACGGAGTAGTAGAAACAACTCCAGAAGTGAAGGGAAAAACTTTATGTTCTGAAGTAAAGGTTGAATTCTGTATCCCTTCTGATTCTGACAGTATTGGCATATATTCAGTCAATCGCAACATACTGTTGTATTTTATTCCTGACTCTATGTCTTATATTCCACGATGTGGCGATAACATCGTATTCCATTCTTCCATCACCAGGCCTATATCTGATAAAGAATTTATGGGTTTCGATTATGCTGGTTATCTTTTCAATAAAGGTGTATCTGGTACGGCATTGGCATTTGCGGGTAACTGGAGAGGAATAGAAGTGGATAAACCGAATTCCATAAAACATATAGCATTAAGATGCAGGGATGTTGTGGTAAAGGAATTCAGAAGTTGGGAAATGGAAGACGATGAACTGGCTGTTGTTTCAGCATTGACTATTGGTGATAAGAGTGAACTGACTCCTGAACTTAAGGCAGTGTATAGTGGTGCAGGAACCAGTCATGTATTGGCATTGTCCGGTTTGCATGTCGGAATATTGTCTGGTATCCTTTATTTCCTGTTGTGGCCTTTGAGAAAGCTCAGGGGAGGTAGAACTGTTCAGTCTTTTGCCGTAGCTGTAACTCTATGGATTTTTGCGTTTATATCTGGATTAAGTCCTTCGGTGGTAAGGGCGGTTACAATGTGTACACTTTATCTTTTGGCATCCGTTATGGTGGAGAACGGTTTCTGCGGATTCTTTTCTCTTTCGCTTACAGCGTTCATAATGCTACTTTATAACCCGATGTATCTTTTCGATATAAGTTTTCAGTTGTCGTTTGTGGCTGTACTTTCCATTATACTTTTTTATCCTGTTATTTCGGGGTGGATAAAAAGCGGTAACAGGGTTGTACGTTATATATGGAGTGCAATGTCTGTTTCTTTGGCTGCACAGTTAGGCACATTGCCTCTCATACTATATTATTTCGGTACTTTCCCTACATATTTTCTTATGGCTAATCTTGTTGTCGGTATTTTGGCTACGTTTATACTTTCTCTTGCTATGGCTTCTCTGGTATGTTCATTCATTCCTGTAGTGGGAGATGGTTTTGTGTGGCTGTTAGAGGTGGTCACCAGGATTCTTAACACTTCCATGCAGATGGTACATGGTTTACAAGGTTCACAGATAACTTCCATTTATTTCAATGGATTACAGGTGTTTTGTGGATTTGCACTTTTATGTTTACTCTATTTCTTCTTTAAAAGCAAATCACCTGCTAAACTTGTCGGGATACTTCTTGTGTTGTGTATGATAGTTGCTACAGAGTTTTATAAAATACGCAAGGAAGATACTCCGTCGTTGTTTCTGTCACGTTCCGATTTATATATAAGAAACAACAGGGAAACTGAAATCCTTACTTCTGAAAACGGATTGCACGAAATAGGCGGAATCAGGGTAGGTGTGATGAAAACCTCACATTGGAAAGATGTCAGACTTACAGGAAAAACGAAACTGACCACTTTAGATTATGTGTATATATGTAAGGGGTTTAGTGGAGATATAACAAGACTGTCCAGACTGTTTGATATAAAGACTGTTATAATAGACGAAACCATAAGCGAAAGGTACAGAGAGTTTATGAAAGACGAATGTGAGAGGCTAAACATAAAATGCATAGAAAAAACAGCTCAAGCTTCTTTTAGAATACTTCTGTAAATAGAAAAAAAAGAGTACATTTGCCAACAATTTAACACAAACAATCAAATATGCTGTCAAAGATTATCTTACAATCGAACATTGACAAGGTAGAAACCTATTTCGAGAAGGCTGACAAAATAGTTATAGTAACACATGTTTCGCCGGATGGCGATGCTCTGGGCTCATCTTTGGGGCTTTATCATTTCCTGCAGGGAATGGAAAAGAATGTACATGTGATAGTTCCAAATGCTTTTCCTGAATTCCTACAGTGGATGCCGGGAGCAAAGGATATAATAAGATATGACAAATATGCCGAGTTTGCCGACAAGCTTATAGCCGAGGCCGATGTGATATGTTGTCTTGACTTCAATGCTTTGTCAAGAATAGATGCAGTGGCAAAGCCTGTGGCAGAATCGCAGGCACGTAAGGTTATGATAGACCATCATCTAAATCCTGAGCCTTTCTGTAAGATTACTATTTCACATCCAAACATTTCTTCTACATCCGAACTTGTGTTCCGTCTGATATGCCGCCTGGGATGTTTCGACGACATAACATACGAAGGCGCACAGTGTATTTACACTGGAATGATGACAGATACAGGGGGATTTACATACAATTCCAATGACCGTGAAATCTATTTCATCATCAGTGAACTCCTTTCTAAAGGAATTGATAAGGATGATATCTACCGCAAGGTGTTCAATACATATTCCGAAGGTCGTCTTCGTCTGATGGGTTATGTGCTTTACGATAAGATGGAGGTATTCCACCAGTTCCGTTCGGCTTTGATATGGCTTACCAAGGACGAGCAGAAGAAATTCCAGTATGTGAAGGGTGATACTGAAGGTTTCGTAAATATACCTTTACAGATGAAAGGTATATGTTTCTCTGTTTTCTTGCGTGAAGACACAGAAAAGAATATGATAAAGGTATCGTTGCGTTCGGTTGGGAACTTCCCTTGCAATAAGGTGGCGGCGGAATTCTTTAATGGCGGCGGACACTTGAATGCTTCCGGAGGAGAATTCTATGGCACAATGGAAGAGGCCATAGAATTGTTTAAGCAGGCACTTGTGAAATATGAAGATCTGTTGCTTAAGAACTGATTTATAGCATATTTTTCTACAAAATTAACTATTACATCGACTAATTAAATATGGGGGTATAAATAATTTTATTAATTTTGCCCTGTAAATTTTTAAAATAATGAAGAAACTGTTTTATTTATCGGTATTGGTATATGCTTTGTCTTTCAGTCTTCAGAGTTGTAATAACGGAAAGACTTATGCCGAAATGAAGGAAGAAGAGGCCGATGCCATCAATAAGTTTATCTTGGATAATGACATAAAGGTTATCTCAGAAAAAGAATTTCTGGAGAATGATACAATGACGGCTGAAAATGAATTTGTATTGTTCGACAAGAGTGGAGTGTATATGAATATACAGTATCGTGGTGACGGTAAGATTTTGGAGGAAGGAAGATATAATATCTCTTCTAGATTTATAGAGATTTGTATTAAGGATGTGCCTGATATGAAGATAAGTGCAGGTGATACATTAAACAGTAATAGATATTCTCCATATTCTGAGAATTTCCTTCTCACTGTAGGCTCATCTACATCTTATTCTGCATCTTTTACAAATATAGCTCAGAGTGCAATGTATGAGATGTATTCCACATCTGCTGTCCCATCAGGATGGCTTGTGCCATTTGCTTACCTGAAGATGAAATCATATATTTCAGCTCCTCCATCAGACAAGATTGCACGTGTGAAACTGATAGTGCCTCATAGCGAAGGTACGTCTTATGCTACACAATATGTTTATCCATGTTATTATGAAATAACTTACGACCTAAATTAATATATCTATGACTTTAATCAAATCAATTTCCGGTATTCGTGGTACTATAGGTGGCCAGGCCGGTGAAGGACTTAATCCGTTGGACATCGTGAAGTTTACATCAGCTTATGCTACGCTGATTCGTAAGACTACAGCCGTGAAGAGCAACAAGATTGTTGTGGGACGTGACGCACGTATCTCTGGCGAAATGGTGAAGAACGTAGTTTGCGGTACTCTTATGGGTATGGGATTCGATGTTGTAAACATCGGTCTAGCTTCTACTCCTACTACTGAATTGGCTGTTACTATGGAAGGTGCATGTGGTGGTATAATCCTTACTGCAAGCCATAACCCAAGACAGTGGAACGCTTTGAAACTTCTGAACGAACACGGAGAATTCCTGAATGCAGAAGAAGGTAATGAAGTGTTGCGTATTGCCGAAGCTGAAGAATTTACTTTTGCTGACATTGACAATATAGGTAAATATACAGAAAACGATACATACAACCAGCGTCACATTGACAGCGTATTGGCTTTGAAGCTTGTTGATGTTGAGGCTATCCGTAAGGCTAACTTCCGTGTGGCTATCGACTGTGTTAACTCTGTAGGTGGTATCATCCTTCCTCAGTTGCTCGAACAGTTGGGTGTTCAGCATGTAGAAAAGCTTTACTGCGATCCTACAGGTGATTTCCAGCACAATCCTGAACCTCTTGAAAAGAACCTTACAGACATAATGGGTCTTATGAAGAAGGGTGGAAATGATGTAGCTTTCGTAGTCGACCCTGACGTTGACCGTCTGGCTATCATCAGCGAAGATGGTTCTATGTACGGTGAGGAATATACACTCGTAACAGTTGCTGACTATGTATTGAAACATACTCCTGGTAATACAGTTTCAAACCTCAGCTCAACTCGTGCTTTGCGCGATGTTACACGTAAATATGGCATGGAATACAACGCATCTGCTGTAGGTGAAGTAAACGTAGTAACTAAGATGAAGGCTACAAATGCAGTAATCGGTGGTGAAGGTAACGGTGGAGTTATCTATCCTGAATCACACTACGGACGCGATGCTCTCGTTGGTATAGCTTTGTTCCTTACTCACCTTGCACACGAAGGCAAGAAAGTAACTGAACTCCGTGCTACATATCCTGAGTACTTTATTGCTAAGAACCGTATCGACCTTACTCCTGAAACAGATGTTGATGCTATCCTTGTAAAGGTGAAGGAAATGTATAAGAATGAGGAAATCAATGACATCGACGGTGTGAAGATTGACTTCCCTGACAAGTGGGTTCACTTGCGCAAGAGTAACACAGAACCTATCATCCGTGTTTATTCTGAAGCTTCTACTATGGAAGCTGCCGATGAACTTGGCAAGCAGATAATGGATATAGTATACAGTCTGGCTAAGTAATCCTAATCACTACATATAGTAAATGCTCCCTTGATTAATTCCATATACAGGATATAATCTGGGGAGCATTTCTTTTGTCTAATACATTATTATTCCACCCACAGCATGTCGCTCATAATGCCGTCGGAAATGAAAATACCGTTTGGCGTCAGTTTCAGAGTATTGTCCTTTATCTCCAATGTACCTTGGTCTATATGTGGCTGTGCCATTTTCAGGCAATAGTCATACAATTCGTTTCCATATTCTGCTTTAAGCTTTTCCAATGGCATACCCCATACGGTACGTATTGTCGTAATCACAAAATCATTGTAACGTGTGTATATGTCCAGTTCTTCGATTTCCGAAATATCAGTTCCATTGTTTATTCCATCAATATATTTCTCCAGCGACGATACGTTCCACTGTCTTGAATGGCCATCGTATGAATGGGCCGACGGACCGCAACCGAGATATTTTATTCCGGTCCAATAGCTGGAGTTATGTCGTGAGTGCATTTCTGGGCGGCAGAAGTTTGAAATTTCATAATGGATGTATCCGTTTTCTTTCAATCTGGAGATTAGAGTTTCGAAGAGTGTATTGCTGAGGTCCTCATCGGCTTCACTCACCATGTTCTCTTCTTTTAGTCTGTACAGCACTGTTCCTTCTTCATATATAAGATGGTAGGCAGATATGTGTTCCGGCATCAGCGAGATAGCGGTATCAAGGTCGCGATTCCATGTCTCAATGCTTTCTCCCGGCAGTCCGTACATAAGGTCGATGCTGATATTTCCGAATCCGGCATTTCTGCATCTTCGGAAAGCGTCAATGGCTTGCTGTGCGTTGTGTCGCCTTTTCAAGAGAGAAAGGATATCATCGTTGAAAGTCTGTATTCCCATACTCAGGCGGTTGAATGGAAGTGTAGCGAGCATTTCCACATATCCGTCTGTCAGGTCGTCCGGGTTAGCCTCAATTGTGATTTCAGCCTCCGGGTTTACGTTGTAGTTATCATATATTGCACTGAATATGTTTCTGAAATCATCCTTTTCCAGTTGCGACGGTGTTCCGCCTCCAAGATAAATCGTGTCTATAGTTTCACCTCCCAGATAGCCTTTTCTTTCGGCTATTTCCTTACAAAGTGCCTTGATGTATTCGTTTTTCTTATCAGAAGCCGTAGTAGAGAAGAAGTCGCAGTATATGCATCTTCTCTTACAAAACGGTA
>artificially_reared_1__coassemble_280_pt1 | contig 24425 bp, 14 predicted proteins | sample artificially_reared_1__metabat2_low_PE_002 | metagenome-assembled genome bin artificially_reared_1 | reverse complement strand
TTTCGTGTCCTCTGCTTCTCATTTCCATAAAGGCCTTTATAAGTTTTTCCTGAGGCAGAAATGTGTTGAGCACAGGAACACCGACAGGTATTTGAGGTTCTCCGGCCGACAGTACAATACTCTTAGGTTTTCTTTCGAGGAAGAAAGCCGTATGTTCGAAGTATATTGATATAGACACGAAATAGTGGGCATACATGTCCGGAGTGTCGTCAATCAGAGCTTCGAACGAATGAAACACGCGTATGACGGCCTGTGGTATCAACTCTTCCAGAATGGTCTGCAGTCCAAGTGCCGTAAGAGTGTTCTTTTCGATGATGGCAATTTCAGGAATCATTTTATTATCGTTTAAACAGTATTTGAATGGTGTTTAAATGGCTTTTAAATTCTCATAAATGCTGCAACAGCCTCCGCACATCTCTCTCCGTCAACTCCCGCCGATACTATTCCTCCGGCATAACCTGCACCTTCGCCACATGGGAACAGTCCTTCTACTGTGACATGCTGCAGTGTTTCATTATCGCGTACAATTCTGACAGGCGCCGATGTACGTGTTTCTACAGCAATCATCACTGCATCGTTGGTAAGGAAACCTCGCGAACTTCTTCCGAACATTTCGAATCCCTTGCTCAGACGTTCGCTGATGAATTTTGGCATCCAGAAGTGTAGGGGAGATGATATAATTCCAGGACTGTAGGAAGTGACAGGAAGGTCATAGCTGAGTTTCTTTCTTGTGAAATCCACCATTCTCTGTGCCGGTGCCGTCTGTCGCATATTTGCCTGCTGCCAACATATCTGTTCCAGCCTTTCCTGGAACTGCATCATAGCCAGTACCGACTGTTCTCCTTCTTTTGCGGTTTTGCGTATCAGTTCTTCTGTCTGCTGTTCGGCAGAACCTTCAATTACTTCGCATGCCTGCAGTTGCAGTGTAGGGTCGTTCAGGTCTTCAGGACGGATTTCTACCACCATACCAGAGTTACTCCATTTCGTACCACGGTTGCTTGGGCTCATTCCGTTCACAACCAGCTGGTGTGGACCGCTTGCTGCCGGAACCACAAAACCACCCGGACACATACAGAAACTGTAGACACCGCGTCCGTCCACTTGCTGTACGAAACTATATTCCGCAGCCGGAAGATATTTGCCCCTACCGTTCTTGTTGTGATACTGAATCTGGTCAATAAGTATTGACGGATGTTCCAAACGTACACCTACAGCAAGGCCTTTAGTTTCCATCTTTACGCCGTTGGCATAAAGCCAGCGGTATACATCGCGAGCCGAATGACCTGTGGCAAGTATCACCGGACCTCTGAAGGTTCTTCCATCGTTAGTCTCAATACCTACAACCTTGTTTTTCTCTATTATTATGGCATCCATTCTGGTTTTGAAGTGAACCTCTCCGCCACATTCCAGAATGGTATTTCTCATGTTTTCAATCACCCTAGGCAGTTTGTCCGTACCGATATGAGGATGAGCGTCTATAAGGATAGATGTGCTTGCCCCGTGCTGGCAGAACACATTCAGAATCTTGTCCACATTGCCGCGTTTCTTGCTTCTGGTGTAAAGCTTACCGTCTGAATATGCTCCGGCACCACCTTCACCAAAACTGTAATTTGATTCAGGGTCAACCTTATGCTCGCGGCTGATTCTAGCCAGGTCTTCTTTTCTTTCGCGTACGTTCTTTCCGCGTTCAATCACTATCGGACGCAGGCCAAGCTCTATAAGTCGCAGTGCGGCAAACAGTCCTCCGGGACCGGCACCCACAACTATCACCTGAGGCTTTCCGCTGACGTTTTTGTATTCGGTTGGAATATATTCCTGTGTGTCAGGAACTTCGTTTATGAACACTTGTACCTTTACGTTTACATATATTGTGCGCTGACGTGCGTCGATACTCTTTTTCAGTACCCTTACGGCATTGATAGTTCTGATGTCAAGCCCTTTTTCACGGCTGATATATGTCTTCAGCGACTGTTCGCTTGCAGCCTGTTCTGGCAATATTCTGAGTTGATATTCGTTTACCATTTTTGTTATTCGTTTACGAGTTGAGAAGTTTACGAGTTGACAAGGTTTTAGCTTCGCTGACCGTTGGTTGACTCCGTCGATTTTCAATTCATCCGGATGGATAACCTTGTCAACTTGTAACTGTAGCCTTGTTATCTATAATCTTTATCCGAAAAGTTCCCTGAAAGCCTCTTCCACTTTTCTTACTGGAACAAGTTCTATCTTTATTTTCTTTTTGTCAAGTCCTTGCAGATTGTGTTTTGGTACAAGCATACGTGTGAAACCAAGCTTTTCTGCCTCACTTATTCTTTGTTCTATTCTGTTCACTGGGCGTATTTCGCCGCTAAGTCCCACTTCGCCTGCCATACATACTCCCGATTCTATTTCGGTGTCCATATTGCTTGACAGAATGGCACTTATCACAGCCAGGTCGATAGCAGGGTCGTTCACCTTAAGGCCTCCGGCAATGTTCAGGAATACATCCTTCTGGGCCAGTTTGAAACCTACACGTTTCTCCAGTACGGCAAGCAGCATGTTCATTCTTCGGATGTCGAATCCGGTAGCCGAGCGTTGAGGTGTACCGTAAGCAGCTGTACTTACCAGAGCCTGTACCTCGATAAGGAAAGGACGGATACCTTCTGTGGCACAGGCAATGGAAATTCCACTCATGCCCTCATGGTCCTGAGTGAGCAACAGTTCCGATGGGTTGCTTACCTGACGCAGTCCGTCCTGACGCATCTCGTATATACCAAGTTCGGCAGTGCTTCCGAAACGGTTCTTTATGCTTCGCAGGATTCGGTACATATAGTGCTGGTCGCCCTCAAACTGGAGTACAGTATCTACTATATGTTCCAACACTTTAGGTCCGGCAATACTACCCTCCTTGTTGATATGTCCAATCAGTATAACAGGAGTTCCTGTCTCCTTGGCAAATCTCAGTATAGCTGCCGAACACTCTCTCACTTGCACTATGCTTCCTGGCGATGAATCAAGATTTTCTGTAGAAATAGTCTGTATTGAGTCTATAATAACCAGATCCGGAGAAGTACTTTTTATATTTGCAAAAATCTGTTCCAGGGAAGTCTCGCAGGCAATTAACAGTTCGCTTTCTCCGTTGTGCTTTATTCTGTCGGCACGCAGTTTGAGCTGTCGCGCACTTTCCTCGCCGGAAATATACAGTATCCTTTTGTTGGTAAGATGCAGAACTGTTTGCAGAACCAGAGTTGACTTACCTATACCCGGTTCGCCACCAAGCAGTGTGAGTGAGCCTTGCACAAGTCCGCCACCTAGCACTCTGTTCAGTTCATCGTCCATAAGGTCAATTCTCTGTTCGTCCGATGAAACAATCTCCCTCAGATATTGTGGTTTTGAACGTATGGATTCAATTCCGTGGGCTGCATGTTTTGCCACAGGTGCTTCTTTTCTCACCACCTCTTCCGAGAAAGTGTTCCACTGTCCGCACGAAGGACACTTGCCAATCCACTTAGGCGACTCCTGTCCGCAGTTTGTGCATACGAATACTGTCTTGTCTTTTGCCATTGTTTAAGCCTGATTGTGTATATTATGCAAAAGTAATGAAAGGTGAGCGTAGAGACAAATGAAAAACATAGTTTTTCTGTCTGTATCATTTTGAATGTATATATGTTTGTTTTAGTATTTGTTAATGTCAAATTGACAAAATGGTAATTTAGTGTATCTGAAAATGTGATTCTTATAAATGGACTAAACTTGTTATTGGCAGAAAAGCATTCTCAAGGATTTGAATAATGGTAAAACCTGTAATTTGTGTAGCTTGTTGTTGCTATTATATTTATATATCCTTATTTAGCTGACTGTTATTGCGTTTTTTTTATACTACGCTTATGTATTGGTATATTTCATTCGGCTTTATTTTAACTCTAAATAGAAAAGATTATATCATAATTTCAATGATTTTATATAGTTTAAAATGTTTCAGAAGTATGATGTGGCGTTTTAAAAATCTTTTTTGTTGTCTTAGCTAAGATTCTTTGTCATTTTCTAATTGTTTTCCTGTAGAATATGTATTAATCTGTTTGCTCGTAATTTAACAGTAGTGATTATTTAAATATCCTTTTTGCTAATTATATCAAGCTTGCATTTAACATTTACTTTCTGAATTATGAAATGTTGTTTTGATATAGAACAGGTTTTTGTCTTTTTTGCTGGTATAATGTAATGAAAAACCGGTTTTATGTAACTTTATGTAAATATGAAAGAGGCTTGAACTCTATATTTATACGTCGATTATATATGTAATGATACGATTATATAAAACTTAAGGCTAAAAGTATATTTACGTTTTTGGGGAGGGTAAAATTCTACTATGATTTAGTCTAATAATTGTATGAATAGTTCTTTTTAAAAATAATTATATTGTAAGTTATATATTATAATGTGTTTTTATTTTATTAATTCGTGTCTATTTTTTTACAGTGTTAAAAAATGGCCTGTTTGATATAAAAGTCTTTTTTTTATTTGTTTGGTAATTTATTTTTTATTTACTTTGCAATCATATGAAACTGACTAAAGACCTTAAACTTAAAACTTATTGAAAAATTAATCATCTTTCTTATCATTCCCTATTTATTCAAATAATAACAAAATCAATTATTATATCAATAACCTAATTAACCTTATCTTATGAAACGAAGTAAGTATTCGCAATTACTATTGTTTTTGCTTATGGCTCCTGGAAGCATGTCATTTGTTTCTGCTTATGGAGCATCGGAATCAAACAGTTTCTCTATTCATCAGCAGTCTGTAATAACAAAAGGTAAAGTTGTAGATGTGAATGGAGAGCCATTGATTGGCGTAAGTATTTTGGAAAAAGGAACAACCAACGGTACAATTACAGATTATGACGGTAATTTTACTTTGCAAACGGCAAGTGGGGCTACATTGGAAATCTCTTATGTAGGTTATAAAACATTAAGTTTACCGGCTAAAGCAGATTTTGGTGAAATTGTAATGAAAGAAGACACTGAAGTCTTGGAAGAAGTTGTTGTTACTGCATTGGGTATTAAACGTTCACAGAAGGCACTGAGTTACAATGTGCAGGAAGTGAAAGGTGATGCCGTTACAGCCGTAAAAGATGCCAACTTTATGAACTCTTTGGTTGGTAAAGTTGCCGGTGTACAGATTAGTAGTGGTGCAACAGGAGCAGGTGGTGCTACACGTGTCGTAATGCGTGGTATGAAATCTTTGACTAAAGACAATAATGCCTTGTATGTGATAGATGGTGTTCCAATGTTTAATACAGGAAGTAGTGGTGGTGAAGGACAGTTTGGCGAAATGGGAGGTTCGGATGCCGTTGCTGACTTGAATCCTGATGATATAGCCAGCATCAGTATGATGACTGGTCCTTCGGCAGCTGCACTATATGGTTCTGCTGCTGCTAACGGTGTTGTTTTGGTAACAACAAAGAAAGGTCAGATGGAACGTACTTCAGTAACTGTTTCAAATAGTACAACATTCTCTAAAGCATATATAATGCCTGAAATGCAAAATCGTTATGGCACTAGTACAGGCTTGTTTAGTTGGGGTGGTCTGACTGACAGAAGATATGACCCGTCTAACTTCTTCAATACAGGAACAAATATTATTAACTCTATAGCATTGTCTACTGGTAATTCGAAGAATCAGACTTATTTGTCTGCTTCTACAACAAACTCTGATGGTATTTTACCGAACAATAGCTATAACCGTTACAATTTTACAGCTCGTAACACAACAAATTTCCTGGATGACAGGTTGACATTGGATTTGGGAGCGCAGTATATTGTACAAAACAATACCAACATGGTTTCACAGGGTCAGTATTATAATCCTCTTCCAGCCTTGTATTTGTTCCCTCGTGGTGATGATTTCGATGAAATCCGTTTATACGAACGTTATAATACTAATTACGGTTTTATGGAACAGTATTGGCCTTATGATGATGGAGGTATGTCTTTGCAGAATCCTTACTGGATTCAGAACCGTATTCGTCGTACTTCGGACAAAAAACGTTACATGTTGAATGCTTCTTTGAAATGGAAAATTACAGACTGGTTCAATATTACAGGACGTGTTAACCTTGATAACTCTGATTATCGTAATAGGGAAGAAAAATATGCATCTACTTTGACTACATTCTGTGGATTGAATGGTGGTTTGGAAGATGCTATGCGTCAGGAACGTTCTTTGTATGCCGATGTATTAGGTTCAATAGACAAGACTTTTGGAGAGTTCCGTCTGAATGCAAATTTCGGTGCTTCTATTTATCATACATCAATGAACGAATTGTCTGTGGCAGGTGATTTGATTATACCTAACTTTTTCCAGATGAACAACATTAATTTCTCTTCAAACTACAAACCTGAACCAACTGGTTATACAGACGAAATTCAAAGTGTATTTGCCAGTGCAGAATTAAGTTGGAAGAGTCAGTTATATTTGACATTGACCGGACGAAATGACTGGGATTCAAAGTTGGCATTCTCTAATCAGTCTTCATTCTTCTATCCTTCTGTAGGACTTTCGGCAGTATTGTCAGAGATGATGAGTCTTCCTGAATGGTTGACTTATGCAAAGGTACGTGGCTCTTATACTATTGTAGCTTCTTCTTTCGATCGTTTCCTTACTAATCCGGGCTACGAATATAACGGACAGACCCACAACTGGGAAAACCCTACAGTATTCCCTATGGACAATATGAAACCGGAAAAGACCAAATCATGGGAAGTAGGTCTAAATTTTAAATTCTGGGAAAACCGTTTCAGCTTGGATGCAACTTATTATCGTTCTAATACATTGAACCAAACGTTTAAGGTGGATATACCTTCTTCTTCTGGTTATAATAAAGCAATTGTTCAGGCTGGTAATGTACAGAATCAAGGTTTGGAATTGGCTTTGGGATTCCGTGATGAATGGGCAGGATTCGGATGGTCTTCTAATGCTACGTTTACTTTGAATAGAAATAAAGTAGTACGTTTGGCAAGTGGTAGTATCAATCCTGTAACAGGTGAAGAAATCCAGATGGATGAAATGTATGTAGGATGGTTGGGTAAAGAAAATGTTGCTCCTCGCGTAATTCTTACAGAGGGAGGTTCTATGACTGATATTTATGTATACAATCAGTTAGCCAGAGATAATAATGGTAATATAAAAGTGGATCAGAATGGAAATATAGCGATGAGTACTTCTTCAACTCCGACAAAGGTTGGTGATTTGGATGCTGACTTTAATTTGGGATGGACTAACCATTTTACTTACAAAGGCATTGATTTAGGTGTAGTATTGAGTGCTCGTGTAGGAGGTTTGGCTTATTCTGCAACTCAGGGCATTTTGGATTATTATGGTGTGTCCGAGTCTTCGGCCATAGCTCGTGATAATGGAGGTATACCTATCAATAATGGTACTGTAGAAGCTCAGAAGTATTATCAGACAATTGGTACAGGTGAAGGTGGTTATGGACGCTACTATTTATATAGTGCTACAAATGTTCGTTTGCAGGAGTTAAGTTTGAATTATACTCTTCCTAAAAAATGGTTTAAGAATGTAGCTAATGTTACTTTAGGTTTAGTAGGACGTAACTTGTGGATGATTTATTGTAAAGCTCCATTTGATCCGGAACTATCTGCATCTACTTCAAGTAACTATTATATGAACGTTGATTATTTTATGCAGCCAAGTCTGCGTAATGTTGGTTTTAACGTAAAAGTACAATTCTAAATAAGGGAGAATAATGTCATGAAACAATATATAAGAAATATTACTGCAGGTGCTGCTCTATTAATGATGGTAGGAAGCTGTACAGATAAATTTGAAGAATATAATACGAACCAGTATCAGATTCATGAAGCCGACCCAGCGACTTTGATGAAATCAATGATTGAAACTATTGTAAACATTCAGCAGAACGACTCTCAGATGCAAGATCAGATGGTTGGACAATTCGGAGGATATTTGTGTCCTTCAAATATCTGGAGTGGTACAAACTTTGGAACTTATAATATGAGCGACAGCTGGAATGCAAATCCTTGGAATACGAATTTTGAAAAAATATATGGTAACTTTTTCCAGATTCAGGAGGCTACTAATTCTGTGGGACATTATTATGCATTCGCTCGCATGATTAGGGCTATTACAATGTTGCGTGTAGCCGATTGCTATGGTCCGATGCCTTATAGTCAGGTAAAAAAAGGTAATTTCTATGTAAGTTACGATACACAGGAGCAGGTTTATACTAATATTTTGGAGGACTTGTCTAATGCTGCCGATGTGCTTTATGACTACAATGCAGAAACAAATGGCCATACTCCGTTAGGTTCAAATGACCCTGTATTTAATGGTAACTATGCAAGTTGGGCTAAACTTGCCAATTCTATGCGTTTGCGTGTTGCTATGCGTGTAAGCAATTTTTTGCCTGAGGTAGCAAAAACAGCAGCAGAAGCTGCTACATCGCACAGGGCAGGATTGATAGAAACAAATGCTGATAATGCTATAATGAGTTGTGGTACACAAAATAACCCTTACCAGATAGCTTCTGTAAGTTGGGGTGATTTGCGTGTGAATGCAAATATTGTAGATTATATGAATGCATATGAGGATCCGCGTAGAGAGAAATATTTTACTAAATCTACAATTTCAGGAATGACTGATCAATATGTAGGAATGCGTACGGGAGATAAGGATGTAATAAAAGGTGATGCAGGAGCTTTCTCGTCTCCTAATGTGACTGCAACGGACCCTATGATGGTATTCTGTGCAGCAGAAACAGCATTCTTGCGTGCCGAAGGCAAACTTCGTGGTTGGAATGTGGGAGATAAGGATGCAAAATATTATTATGAACAAGGTATTACTTTATCAATGAGTCAGTACAATGTTTCAGGAGAAGAATATATGGCAATTGATGCGGCACCGATTGTTTCTCACGCGAAAGATAATATTCAGAATGCAGCCGCAACAATCAGTAATACAGTATCAGTGAAATGGGATGATTCGGATAATACACTGACCGGAAAGAATTTCCAACGTATCATTACTCAGAAATGGATTGCCAATTATCCTTTGGGCATGGAGTCATGGGCGGAATATCGTCGTACTGGATACCCTGAAATGTATCCTTGTATCGATAATCTATCTAATAATGTAGTAAGTACCGCACGCGGTATGCGTCGTTTGGCTTTCCCTTATACGGAAAAACAAAATAATAAAGCTAACTGTGATCAAGGTGCTACAGATTTGGATGGAGCAGATACACCAGCTACAGATTTGAAGTGGGCTAAAAAGAACTAATAACATTAAAAAATAATATATATGAAAAAGATATCATTATTATATAGTTTGTGTTTGTCATTATTGACTTTATCTTTTGTGAGTTGTGATGACTGGACAGAAATGCAGGCTGAGTCATTTCCTGAAGAAATAACTTCTGATGAATATTATGCCGCATTGCGTGCATATAAGGAGAGTGACCATCAGGTCTCTTTCGGATGGTATGGAGGATGGACTGGAGATGGAGCTTATATGAAAAACTCATTAGCCGGACTTCCTGATAGTTTGGATATAGTTTCGTTGTGGAATAACAGCCAGAACCTGACTGAAAAGCAGAAAAAAGATTTGGCTTTTGTTCAGCAAGTAAAAGGTACCAAGGTGGTGGTTTGCCAAATCATCAGTAATATAGGTGATGGATTTACCCCCTCATACGTATCAAGCACATGGGAGGAAAAGGGATATGCCAGCGATCGTGAAGCAATCAATGATTTTTGGGGATTTGATGAAAGTAAACCAGAAACGCTGGAACCGGCTATTCGTAAATATGCCAAAGCTGTAGTTGATACTATCAACAATAATGGTTATGATGGATTTGATATTGACTATGAACCAACTGCCGGTCCGTATGTGGGTAATCTGGTTTTGTCAGGTGGCGATAATTCACGTTTTGCCATATTCCTTGATGAATTGAGTAAATATTTGGGACCTAAATCTGGAACAGGAAAATTGTTGATGATTGATGGAGAACCTCAAAGTATTAAGGATCAGCCTCAAATCGGACATTATTTGGATTATTTTGTTATTCAGGCCTATAAGCCGGGAAGTGATTCTAATCTTGATGACCGATTGCTTGGAGGACCTCAAGCTTACCGTTGTGGACTTATGGAAACGTTTGGAGAGGAATTAGGTGAAGAAAGAGTTACCAATATGACAATAATGACAGAGAATTTTGAGGCTGTCGATGCTGCAATGAATGGTGGCTATTCGTATACAGATCGTTATGGAAACTCTATGATGTCATTGGAAGGTATGGCCCGTTGGAAACCGACAAATGGTTTCCGTAAAGGCGGTGTAGGAGTTTATCACTTAGAAGCAGAGTTCGGTACTACTCCTGAATGTAAAAATATGCGTAATGCTATTCAAATTATGAATCCTTCTTCATATTCATTAATAAAAAAATGATTAGACTATGAAACTTAATTATATCAAAATATTATTCTTATCGGCTACATTAGCTGGTATGGGAATATTCTCTGCATGTAATGATGCTGATTATTCTGTTCTTGATACTCACGCTTATATAAAAGAAGCACTTGATGCGTCAAGTTCAAAAATTACGGTGCAGGCTACTGGAGAAACAACTACTACAATTAATGTTCATCTGAGCGATGTCGCATCAGTAGATAGCCATTATAAACTGGTGGTTGACAAGGATATATTGGATACATATAATAAACATAATGGTACAAGTTATATGCCTATTCCGGAAGGACAATATATTTTGCCTGATGATATATTTATTAAATCTGGAGAATATAATGCAGAAGAAACAACTATAACATTGGAAGCTTTCAGTGATGAAATGGTAGATTCCGGTGAATCTTATGCATTGCCCGTCAGATTAGTTTCAAAAGATGGAAACTATCCTGTTATGGATAATACAGGGACATATATTATTCTGGCTGAGAATATAATTCAATTTTCGGCTCCTCAATTCTATGGAGGTGCAAAATTGTATTCACCGCAATATGAAAGTGCCCCTGAAACTTATGCACAGTATACTGTTGAAACACGTTTCCAGATAAGTGATACCAATAACCGTAACCGTGCTGTATTTTCGACTAGTGATGGAGATAAACGTTACATTTTATTACGATTTGAAGATCCACAGTCTGCAAACAACGAACATCCCGCTCATTCATTGGTTCAGATTCAACTTCATGATGGTATGTATGTAAATCCATCTCATCACTTTGAAGTTAATAAATGGCAGCATATGGCAGTTACATTCGATGGTACAACTTATCGTATGTATGTAAATGGTGTAGAAAGTGCTAAACTTGAATGCGCTACTCCGTGCACGACTTTCAAAGGTGTTAATTGGTTTACAGATGGAGACGGAAACCAGACCGGCTGGTGGAGAGGATGTAAAATTCTGGTAAGCCAGGTGCGTGTTTGGTCTGTCGCACGTAATGCTGCACAGATAGCAAACAGTATGACACAGGTAAGTCCAAAATCTACAGGTCTGGAGGCATATTGGCGTATGGATGAAGGAAAAACTGAAGAAAGAGAGGATGGTACTTATACTGTATTTGAAGATGTAACAGGAAAAGGTCATGTTCTGGAAACAAAACAAAGTATTACTTGGGTAGATGGTATTCTGTCTACTGAAACAGCAACTCCTTGGAAATAACTATTATAAAAAATATAGATGTTATGAAAAAGTTTTTTCATTATATATTGATGGCTGCCTTTATCGGTGGAACCATTTCTTTTACATCATGTAGTAAGGATGATGAAACAATAAATGAATGGAACATGAATTATATTTCTTTACTTCCGGTGGATTATTTGAGGCCATTAAGCAATGAGTTTAATTTAACTCATGCTGAGGGTACAGGAGTAGAGGGTACGATAGAGTTCCAATTTATGGCAAAAGCGTCAAGAGCTGTAGAGCAGGATGTAACGATTGATATTGAGTTAACAACAAATATTCCTGTCAGTAAGGATAAAATAGTATTGAGTTCGCAGAAAGCTATAATAAAAGTTGGACAAACACAGTCTGAACCTATTGAATTGAGTATTACTGATTTTTCTGAGTTGGCTGATATTAAAGAAGCTGCTGAGTATACTCTTGATATAAAGATGAAATCCATAAGTACTAATGCCACAGGAGTTGCTTTTGGTGATATAAATCAGGAATTTGCATTTGTAGTGAAAAAAACAGCAGAGAAACCTAAACAGGAAGTGTTAGTTAAAACTCCACAAGAATGGATTTTTACTTTTATGGAAGGAGTGGAAAATCCAGATGCAAACTCTGTGGCTGGAACAGGAACCAGTGATGTTGCAACTAATGGTGTACCATTCTGGTTGACTGTAGATTTTAAAATAGTAAAGACAGTAACAGGCATACAGACTGCACATTGGGGTGGAGCATATGCACCTACTAAAGTTGAACTGTTTGAATCAGAGAATGGTAAAGATTGGGTTTCAATAGGGGTATTCGAAACAAGCGGTTCTGTACAAGACATAAAATTTGAAAATAGAATAGATACTCGTTACTTGAAATATCAAATGATAGATGTTCCTGGGCGCGTGGATATTACCAGATTCTCAGTATATTTTTATCAATAAAATATTTAGACAATATATGGAAAGAGCAATCGGTATTATTACCGGTTGCTTTTTTTGAATAAAACAGTGAATTTACTTCTATGAGGAAACAAATTGTTAACTAATAAATCATTTTGAAATGAAAAAACATTGTATCTTAGGCTTGATTTTTCTGTGTATAGGATTATTTTCCTGTTCCTCAGAAAGAAAAAATATCGCAAATTTTGATGTGGTTCCGTTGCCACAAAAAATTCAGACAACGTCTGCTGGTGACTTTGTATTGGATAACAATACTGTAATAGCTTTCCCGAAAGGTAATGAAGTTATGAAACGCAATGCCGAATTTTTGGCAGACTATATTAAAGGGAAGACAGGTAAAACACTTAGAATAACTGATAAGGGCTCCGGAACAAATACTATTCAGCTTTGTCTTGGTTTAGACAGTGATAATAGTGAAGCTTACCGTATTGAAGTAACTAAACAACAGATAAACGTTACCGGATTAACGGAAGCAGGCGTGTTCTATGGAATTCAGACATTGCGTAAGGCTATACCTATGTCAGATGGCGATGTGGTATTTCATTCGGCTGTGGTAAACGACTTTCCGCGTTTTTCGTATCGTGGAGTACATTTGGATGTATCGCGCCATTTTTTTTCTACAGATTCAATCAAGCGCTTCATAGATATGTTGGCATTGCATAATATCAACCGCTTTCATTGGCATCTCACCGATGATCAGGGTTGGCGTATCGAAATTAAAAAACATCCAAAGTTGACAGAAATAGGTTCTAGGCGTGCAGGAACTGTAATAGGGCGAAATTCGGGGAATTATGATAATACACCTTATGGAGGTTTTTATACTCAGGAAGAAGCAAAAGATATAGTAAAGTATGCTAAGGAGCGTCATATTACTGTTATTCCTGAGATAGATCTTCCTGGCCATATGTTGGCTGCAGTGACTGTCTATCCTGAATTGGGATGTACAGGTGGACCTTATGAGGTATGGAAACAGTGGGGGGTATCTGATGATGTTTTGTGTGCCGGAAACGACAAGACTTTTGACTTTATAGATGATGTATTGGCAGAGATAGTAGAAATATTTCCGTCGGAATATATCCACGTTGGAGGGGATGAGTGTCCGAAGGTACGCTGGAAATCTTGTCCGAAATGTCAGGCTCGTATAAGACAATTAGGACTTAAAGCTGACAAGGAACATACGGCGGAAGAAAAACTGCAAAGTTTCGTGATTCACCATGCCGAGAGTTTTCTTAACAGCAAAGGTCGTCAGATGATAGGATGGGATGAAACTTTGGAAGGAGGATTGGCGCCTAATGCTACGGTGATGTCATGGCGTGGTATAGAAGGCGGAATAGAGGCCGCAAAGCAAAATCATGATGCAATTATGACTCCTACAGCTTTTATGTATTTTGATTATTATCAGACTATTGATACAACTAATGAGCCTCTTGCCATAGGTGGATATGTTCCGGTAGAAAAGGTTTATAGCTTTGAGCCTGTTCATGAAAGCCTTACTCCGGAAGAAGCTAAGCATATTATTGGAGTTCAGGCAAACATATGGACAGAGTATATGCCTACTTTCAGTCAGGTAGAATATATGGCACTTCCACGTATGGCAGCTCTTTCAGAAGTTCAATGGACTATGCCGGAGAAGAAGAATTACAACGAGTTTTTGCAACGTTTGGTACGGTTGATACCTGTTTATGACAATGAGAAGTACAATTATGCGAAACACATTTTCAATGTAAATGCTGAATATTTGCCTGATACAAGGAATAATGTTCTTAATGTGGTTTTATCTACTATTGATGATGCACCGGTGTATTATACACTTGACGGTACGGAGCCTACAGTTGCGTCTTTATTGTATAATGATACTTTAAAGATAAATCAGACTTGTGTGCTGAAAGCTGTAGTTATTCGCTCTAATGGAATGAGTCAGATACTGAAAGAAAACATAACTTTCAATAAGGCAAGTATGAAACCCGTCACAATGCTTCAGCCTATAAATGAAAAATATAAATTTGATGGTGAAAAAACATTGATAGATGGTCTTGAAGGTACAAAGAACTATCGTACGGGGCGCTGGATAGCATTCTACAAGAATGATATGGAGGCAGTAGTGGACTTGCAGAAAGAGACATCAATCAGCAAGGCATGGGTACGTACATATGTGGAAATAGGAGAGGAAATATTGGATTTGCGCAAACTCTCTGTGGCAGTTTCTGCAGATGGCAAGACTTACAGAGAAGTGATGTCAAGCATATATCCGGCTGTCAGGAAAGAAGATAAGAATGGCATATTCACTCATGAACTGACTTTTGATTCAGTAAAGGCACGCTATGTGAAGATTACGGCACAGCCAGAATATAGTATTCCTGCATGGCATTGGGGAAAAGGTCGGCCTGCGTTTATTTTTGTAGACGAAATTGGTATTGAATAAACTGAAAGACTTATGAAAATATTCATTTTTAGACTTTTCTTTTTCTCCTGATTTGCAGTAGGATGGTATTGCCTTCCTACTGCTGATTTGAAACTTGTGGTGACAGGAAATGATAATGCTCCTGTCTATGGAGTGGTTTCTCTACTGGAAGATTATTTGAAGGTGGACTATTGGGGTGATGGAGAATATTGCTTAGAGAAACGTGCAGACCTTTCACTGCCTGCTATAATAAAATTGATACAAATGAGAGATTACAGGAACTAAAATTTGTCCTGACTGGCATTACAGGATTGGGAAACCTTCATGGTTTTTTATTGATGAGGTTATAGTGAGATAAAGATTTATAGATATCTTTGTGTTGGTTATAGGAAAACTGAGTTAATATGAAATGCCAAATAACAACATTAGTAGAGAATTGTGTTTATGGTCGTAAGTTGCAGGCTGAACATGGCTTGTCCTTATATGTCGAAGTAGGAGACAATGTAGTGCTTTTCGATACAGGGGCTTCGGATTTGTTTGTACGCAATGCCCGTTTTTTACATTGCGATTTGCTGGAGGTGGATTATCTTGTTTTATCGCATGGACATAGTGACCATGCCGGAGGTCTTGAAACATTCCTCGAGATAAACAGTAAGGCAAAGGTTATATGTAAACGTGAAGCATTAGACCCTAAGTTTAAAGGAGACAGAGAGAATGGTATCAGGAATGCAGGACGTCTGGATATGTCTCGTTTCATATTTGTGGATAAAACAACAGAAATACTGCCTGGAGTATGGATATTTCCGGATTTACCTGTATTGGATGAAAAGGATACACATTTCGAGCAGTTTGTTGTGAAACGTGGTGGAGAATTGATTCCTGACCGTTTTGAAGATGAGTTGGCTTTGGTGCTGAAAGGCGATGAGGGTATGGTACTGCTTAGTGCCTGTTCGCATCGTGGGATAACGAATATCTTACACAGTGTATCATCGTATTTTGATAATTCCCGTTTTAAGATGCTTATAGGTGGTTTCCATATACATAATGCTTCGTCTGAGAAAGATGAAGTAATAGTTGATGGATTGAAAGAATCATTGCCTGATGAACTGGGAGTATGTCATTGTACGGGGGTGGATAAGTATGCTTTTTTCTATTCATTGTGGGGTAATAAGGTGTTCTACAATCACACCGGATGTATAAAAGAAATAGAATTGTGACTTCTGAATGAAACATTAAGAGTCGGCTATGAGGGTCATCCTCTTGCCGACTCTTAACTGGTAAGTGATTTTTTTCGATTATTCTCAGGTTTGTTTCTTTTTAGAATTTGAAGCTTACACCTGCTGTAAGGAATCCTTTAGTACCAAGGCCTGCTTCTACGAAACCTCCTATACGGTTGTTGCCCACTCTCAATGCAATAGGATTTACCTGATATGCAAATTCGGTGCTGAGGCTTGATTTTCCTGCCGCTGCTTCCTTAGTAAGTGCTGTCTCTGTGTGTCTTGACAGGTTCACACCGGCAGCAGCCGAACCGTAAAGCTCTACCAGTCTGCGCTTGAAGTAAACGAACTCCGCAGTAGGCAGAACCAGGAATCTTAAATCTTTCTCTTTTATTGAAGGTGACTTTTCGCCTGCCAATGCCAGTTTGCTGCTTGTCATTCCGAATCCCAGGTCAGCACCAAGTCTGAAACGGTTGATGTTGTAGCGGTATCCCAGTCCGTAAGTCAGGCTTGTCTTGCTGTCCGAACGTTTTGTTCCTAAAACGGCATCGCCTATACCCATTCCAAGAATGTTTGATGTACCTTGTGTAAGTCCGTCGCTCACTGATACTCTGATATCGTGCTTTCTGTCCTCTGATATGAAATCCTTTGTTGAGTTCTGAGCGTTAACCATGTTTACACCTGCTACCATTAATAAAGACAATGCTAAAAATTTCAGTTTCATAATTTAAATAGTTTAGTAAGTTAGTATTTAATTTCTTTTCATTTCTTTGTTTCTTTCACTTGGATAACGCATGGTTACGTAAAAAACCCTATGCCCCTATGAAAAAAAATATGTTTTTACTAATCAAAATCTTTTTACTATCTTCGCTCACTGAAGAAACAAAACAACACATTATAGATATTTATGAAAAAGAAATTTCTTAATCTCTCTGCATCAGTGATTGGAGTGGCTGCTATGTCTGCCATGATGTCGTGCAGTGAACAGAAACAACCGGAATCTCCTATGAAGGTAAAAGTGGAGGAGTATGCACCTGTAGAATTAAAATCGGATTTGGTTAATGGTCTTAGTGAAAATGAAAAAGAGTTGGTAAAGATATTCTTCCAGGTCGGAAAGATTACCGACAACCTTTTCTGGAAACAGACGTTTGGAGATAAGGCTCTGCTGGATACTATTACAGACAGTTATGCAAAGGAATTTGCCATGATTCATTATGGAGTATGGGACCGTCTGGACAATAACAAACCTTTCATTGCCGGATATGGCGAAAAACTTGATGTATGCAATTACTATCCGCACGATATTACAGCAGAGGAATTTGATGCTTTCGAAGATGAAAACAAGGATTCTTGGTACACTGTAATACGCAGAAATGAAGATGGGTCTCTAAAGAGTGTATGGTATCATGATGAATATGCAGAAGAGATAGAACAGATTTGCACTCTATTGGAAAAGGCTGTGACTCTTGCTGAAGATCCGGGATTGAAAAATTATCTTGAAAAACGTATTGAAGCTTTCAAGACTGATGACTACCTTGCCAGCGACCTTGCATGGATGGACATGAAGGAAAGCAAGATTGATTTCGTGACAGGACCAATTGAAAGTTATGATGATAAATTCCGCGAAACAAAAACTTCATATGAATCGTTTATTCTCCTGAAAGATGAGGCTAGAAGCAAGGACCTGGCGAAATTCGTATCTATGCTTCCTGCTCTTCAGAAAGAATTGCCTTGTGCACCTGAATACAAGACTTTTGTGCCTGGAACTTCGTCAGACCTTAATGTATATGATGCGGTTTATTATGCAGGCGACTGTAATGCCGGAAGTAAGACCATTGCAATAAACCTTCCTAATGATGACAGGGTGCATGCTCTGAAAGGAACTCGTCGTCTTCAGTTGAGAAATGCAATGAAAGCTAAGTTTGACAAGATACTTATGCCTATCGGAGAACTTATCCTGACTCCAGAACAGCAGAAATATCTGAACTTTGACGCTTTCTTCTGGAATGTTACTTTCCACGAAGTGGCTCACGGATTGGGAGTGAAACAGACTATTAACGGCAAGGGTAGTGTAGATGCTGTGATGGGAACAGAAAAGACATCTTGGGAAGAAGCCAAGGCTGATATTCTCGGTTTATTCATGGTTGCTAAACTGGTAGAAATGGGTGAGATTACCAATATTACAGCTGAAGATGCGATAGCTACATATATTGCCGGTATCCTGCGTTCTGTAAGATTTGGTGCTGCTTCATCGCATGGTAAAGCTAACATGATGTGTTTTAATTATATGGAGAAGGCCGGTGCTTTTTCACGTGATGCCAAAGGACAATATGTTATAGACTTTGCAAAGGCTAAAGATGCCATGAATTCTTGGGCAGCTCTTATCCTCAAGACTCAAGGAGACGGTGATATTGAGTTTGCTACTAAGTTTAGAACAGAAAACGGTGGAATCACTCCTGCGCTTCAGGCTGACCTTGACAAGATAAACGGTGCAGGAATACCTCGTGATATTAGATTTATTCAGGGGGAAGATGTTCTTTTTGGTTCTGCTGAATAATAAAAATGTTCATTAATATGAATAAAGGAAGGTGTAAAATAGATTGATACATCTTCCTTTTTTTGTATACGAACAAATGTTTAATGTCTGTTTTGTCACAAAAAAAACGACTTTGACTGCAAAAAAATCCGTTTTTGTGTTTGATTGTAGAAAAATGTTCTTATATTTGCCAACGATAAAACTTTTAACAAACATTTTAATCTAAATGACTACACATTATAACAATATCACAATTTCAGGAATGGGGCGTATGTTCGTCACATCATGTGGTACTGGGATGACCCCTCGGGGTTGAGTATATATATAATGTGTTTCTACGTGATACACGCTTACGGACGTAAGCATTTTCTTCTTTTTTTATTCAAGTTTTAATCATTTTATGTTCTTGTACTGCTTTGGCGTACAATGAAACTTATTCAATAATCTCAAAGGTATGAAAGTATTGAAATTCGGCGGAACATCTGTAGGTTCTGTCAGTAGCATGTTAAGTGTTAAAAAGATTGTCGAAGCTATAGATGATAAAGTAATTGTTGTTGTATCGGCATTAGGTGGTATTACCGATAAGTTGATAAAGACATCAAAAATGGCATCAGAAGGCGATGCGGCATACGAAAAGGAAATGAAGGAAATAGTGAACCGTCATATTGAAATGGTTTACACTGTTATTCCTGCCGGAAAAGACAGAGAAATCCTTCTTGACAGAGTGAACGAACTGCTGAGCGAACTGAAAGATATATTCCAGGGTATTTTCCTTATTCGCGATTTGTCGCCAAAAACTTCTGCTACTATTGTCAGCTATGGCGAACGTTTGTCATCCATAATAGTTGCCACTTTGATTGAAGGTGCCGTATGGTTCGACTCACGTACATTTATCAAGACAGAGAAAAAACATAACAAACATATTCTTGACTCGGAACTTACAAACAGTCTGGTAAGGGAAGCTTTTGTGGAACTTCCAAAGGTTTCGCTTGTTCCGGGATTTATTTCTACTGATAAGAATACAGGTGAAGTAACTAATTTGGGGCGCGGTGGTTCGGACTATACAGCTGCTATTATAGCTGCTGCTCTTGATGCGGATATCCTGGAAATTTGGACAGACGTTGACGGATTTATGACTGCCGACCCACGTGTGATAAGCACCGCATATCCTATAAATGAGCTGAGTTATGTTGAGGCTATGGAGCTTTGTAACTTCGGTGCAAAGGTGGTTTATCCTCCTACTATATATCCAGTTTGTCATAAGAATATTCCGGTTCTTATCAAGAATACTTTCAACCCTGAGGCTCCGGGAACTATCATCAAACAGGACTCTGACCATTCATCTAAACCTATCAAGGGTATTTCGTCAATCAATGATACTTGTCTGATTACAATGACAGGTCTTGGTATGGTGGGTGTGATTGGTGTCAATCACCGTATATTCAGGACTTTGGCTGAAAACGGTATAAGTGTATTCCTTGTGTCACAGGCATCATCTGAAAACTCAACCTCAATAGGTGTACGAAATGAGGATGCTGCATTGGCTTGTGAAGTGCTTAATGCAGAGTTTGCCAAGGAAATAGAAATGGGTGAAATTTCGCCTATGATGGCAGAAGGCAACTTGGCCACTGTAGCCATTGTGGGAGAAAACATGAAACATACTCCTGGCATTGCCGGTAAACTGTTCGGAACACTTGGACGTAACGGTATAAATGTTATAGCATGTGCACAGGGTGCTTCGGAAACAAATATTTCATTCGTTGTCGAGGCAGAGTCTTTGCGTAAAACACTTAACGTAATCCATGATTCTTTTTTCTTGTCTGAGTACCAGGTATTGAATCTCTTTATATGCGGTATTGGTACTGTAGGAAATAGCCTGATTGAGCAGATTCACAGTCAGCAGGAAAAACTGATGAAGGAACGTGGCTTGCGTCTGAGAGTTGTGGGTATTGCAAACGGACATCAGGCATATTTCACCCGTCGTGGCATTGATCTTCTGAACTATCGCAAGGAACTAGAAGAAAAAGGAATTCCATCGTCTCCACAGGTTTTACACGATGAGATTATCGGTATGAATATATTCAACTCTGTGTTTGTGGACTGTACTGCAAGTCCTGCTATTGCAGGTCTTTATAAGGATTTCCTTAGTCATAATATATCCGTTGTGGCAGCCAATAAGATTGCAGCATCTTCGGAATACGAAATATATGAAGAGCTAAAACAGATAGCCCGTCAGCGTGGTGTGAAATTCCTTTTCGAGACAAACGTAGGTGCAGGTCTTCCGGTTATCAATACTATAAATGACCTTATCAACAGCGGTGACAAGATTTTAAGAATTGAGGCTGTGGTGAGCGGTACTTTGAACTTCATTTTCAACAAGTTGAGCAGTGATGTTCCTTTGAGCGAGACTATACGTCTGGCTAAAGAAGGGGGATACTCTGAACCTGACCCAAGAATTGACCTTAGCGGAAAGGATGTTATCAGGAAACTTGTAATTCTTGCACGTGAAGCAGGATACAGACTCAATCAGGAAGATGTTGAGAAGAACCTTTTCATACCTGATGAGTTCTTCGAGGGCACTATAGATGATTTCTGGAAGAACATCAGTAAGCTTGATGCCGAATTCGAGGCTAAACGAAAAGATCTTGAGGCTAAAAACAAGAGATTGAGGTTTGTTGCCAAACTTGAAAACGGAAAGGGTAGTGTTTCTCTTCAGGAGGTTGGTGCTAATCATCCTTTCTATAACCTTGAGGGTACTAACAATATAATACTTATTACTACTGAACGATATAATGAATATCCTATGCTCATTCAGGGATATGGTGCCGGAGCTAGTGTTACTGCGGCAGGTGTATTTGCAGATATCATGAGTATAGCGAATATATAATGAAAGAGTTGTTAGTTTTTAGTTTTATAGTTGTTTGGATATTATCAGACAACAGCAATAACTAATAACTAACAACCAATAACTAACAACTGAACAGATATGAAACACATAATAATTTTGGGTGATGGTATGGCGGACTGGTCCGTACCTGCCCTTGGGGATAAGACTTTATTGCAATACGCAAAAACACCATATATGGATAAGCTGGCTGCTATGGGACGTACCGGTATGCTGAAGACTGTAGCCGACGGTTTTCACCCTGGCAGCGAGGTTGCAAACATGTCAGTAATGGGATATGACTTACCTACGGTTTATGAAGGGCGCGGAGTGCTTGAAGCTGCAAGCATTGGTGTTGATCTTGAACCCAGAGATATGGCTATGCGTTGCAATATTATATGTGTTGAAGGTGAAACTCTCAAAAACCACTCGGCAGGACATATCACAACAGAAGAGGCTGACGAACTGATTAAATTTTTGGAAGAAAGGCTTGGTACTGACAGGATACATTTCTATACTGGAGTACAGTATCGTCATCTTCTGGTGATAAAAGGTGGTAACAAGAATCTTCACTGTGTCCCACCACATGACATACCTTTGCAGCCGTTCCGCCCGAATATGATTAAGGCTGAATGTCCGGAAGCTCAGGAAACAGCTGATTTGCTGAATGCTTTAATTCTTAAATCTCAAGAACTCCTTGCGACTCATCCTGTAAATCTGAAACGTATAGCTGAAGGCAAGGATCCTGCCAACAGTATATGGCCGTGGAGTCCTGGATACAGACCTAAGATGGAACCATTGTCGCAGAAATATCCTCAGATAAAGAAAGGTTCTGTAATTACTGCTGTTGATCTTATCCGTGGTATAGGACGTTATGTCGGATTGAGATGTATTGATGTGGAAGGTGCTACAGGACTTTATAACACCAATTATGAAGGAAAGGCAGCGGCAGCTATCGAAGCCCTTAAGACTGACGACTTTGTTTATCTTCATATAGAGGCAAGCGACGAGGCAGGGCATGAAGGTGACTTGAACTTGAAACTTCAGACAATAGAGAACCTGGATAAACGTGCCGTTGGTCCGATATACGAGGCTGTGAAGGACTGGGAAGAATCGGTGGCTATTGCTGTACTTCCTGACCATCCTACACCATGTGAGCATCGCACTCATACTAACGAGCCTGTTCCTTTCCTTATTTATTATCCGGGAATTGAGCCTGACAGCGTACAGACATACGATGAGGTTTCATGCAAATCAGGTGTGTATGGCACAATGGAAAGAGACGAGTTTATGAATGAATTTATGAATAATGATAAATGAAAAACAAGTTAGTGTTATGAAATATTACAGTACAAACAAACAGGCTTCGGATGCATCGCTTGAAGAAGCCGTGGTAAAAGGCTTGGCGTCTGATAAGGGTCTGTATATGCCTTACGAGATAAAGCCTTTGCCAAAATCATTCTTTGACGAGATAGAAAACCTTTCTTTCCAGGAAATTGCTTATCGTGTGGCTGATGCTTTCTTCGGTGAGGATGTTCCTGCAGAAACATTGAAACACATTGTTTATGATACACTGAACTTTGATGTTCCTGCCGTAAAGGTTAAAGACAATATCTATTCATTGGAATTATTCCATGGACCTACTTTGGCGTTCAAGGATGTGGGCGGACGTTTCATGGCTCGACTTTTGGGATATTTCATCCGCAAGGAAGGCAAGAAGGAAGTGAATGTGCTTGTTGCTACATCGGGTGATACAGGTAGTGCTGTAGCAAACGGTTTCCTTGGAGTAGAAGGTATTCATGTATACGTACTTTATCCGAAGGGTAAGGTGAGCGAAATTCAGGAAAAGCAGTTCACAACTCTCGGAAAGAATATAACTGCAATTGAAGTGGACGGTACATTCGACGATTGCCAGGCTTTGGTTAAGAATGCATTTATGGATAAAGAACTGAATGCACACATGCAGCTTACTTCTGCAAATTCCATCAATGTAGCACGTTTCCTCCCTCAGTCATTCTATTATTTCTATGCATACGCACAAATGAAGAAACAGGGCTTGGCTGACAATCTGGTGGTATGTGTTCCTAGCGGTAATTTCGGTAATATTACAGCCGGACTGTTCGGAAAGAAGATGGGATTGCCTATCAAACGCTTTATAGCAGCCAACAATCGTAATGATATATTCTATCAGTATCTGAAGACTGGAGAATATAATCCACGTCCTTCTATTGCTACTATTGCGAATGCGATGGATGTTGGAGACCCAAGTAACTTTGCCCGTATTATAGACCTTTACGGTGGAAGCCATGATGCAATTGCTGCAGAAATCTCAGGCGAAACTTATACTGACCAGCAGATAAGCGAGACTGTACAGAAAGTTTACGAAGAAACAGGTTATCTGCTCGATCCTCACGGAGCTTGTGGATATCGAGCATTGGCAGAAGAATTGCAGCCTGGCGAAACGGGGGTATTCCTTGAAACTGCACATCCTGCCAAATTCCTTCAGACTGTTCAGAACATCATAGGTGCAGAAGTGAAGATTCCGGAAAAGCTTCAGGAGTTTATGCGCGGAAAGAAACTTAGTGTGCCTATGAGCAAGGACTTTGCTTCGTTTAAGGAATATTTGATGAAACAGTAATTCATGACTTATAAGTAATTCAGTAAGGTTGTTTAAGATTTTTTCTTAGGCAACCTTTTTTTATTGTGTATGTTTGTTTGTAACTTGCATACCGTTTT
>artificially_reared_1__coassemble_277_pt1 | contig 24827 bp, 24 predicted proteins | sample artificially_reared_1__metabat2_low_PE_002 | metagenome-assembled genome bin artificially_reared_1 | reverse complement strand
GTGTCTGGGTAAGCGTGGAGAACTGGTACGCCAGGATTATATTTCGGGAAACCGTGTGGAACTGCATTACAAGATGCCGCTTGGGGAAATCGTAATCGACTTCTATGATAAACTGAAGAGTATTTCCAAGGGATATGCTTCATTCGATTATCACCAGTCAGGTTTCCGTCCTTCAAAGCTTGTCAAACTTGATATCCTCCTGAATGGTGAATCAGTGGATGCGCTTTCAACTCTTACACACTTCGACAATGCATACGACCTTGGACGACGTATGTGTGAGAAACTGAAAGAACTTATCCCACGCCAGCAGTTCGAAATTGCAATCCAGGCTGCAATCGGTGCGAAGATTATTGCCCGTGAGACTATCAAAGCTGTGCGTAAGGATGTAACAGCCAAGTGTTATGGTGGTGACGTGAGCCGTAAGCGTAAACTTCTGGAAAAACAGAAGAGAGGTAAAAAACGTATGAAGCAGATTGGTACTGTGGAAGTGCCGCAGAAAGCATTCCTTGCAGTATTAAAACTCGACTAATTACTTGTAAATATAATATGTACGAACCCACAACGGATGATTTTATACTGTTGTGGGTTCGTTTTTTTATTTATAAACTCTTTCTTTATAAGTATTTTTTGTATGTTTGTATCATCATTAAGAAACACTCATACATTTGAAAAAGCATTACAAGACAATAATATTATCGGATCTTCACTTAGGAATGCCTCATGCCAAGGTGAACGAGCTTATTCAGTTTCTTCGTTCCGTGTCGTGCGAACGCTTGATACTGAATGGTGATATTATTGACGGGTGGTATATAAACAAACATCCCAAGTGTGCATGGAGGAACGACCTGATGCGACTGTTCCGTACCATATCTGATATGATGAATAACAATACTTCTGATGTGATTTATACCTATGGCAACCATGATGACTTTATGCAGCGGTATATAGGAAAGATGGTGGTAGGCATAAAAGTATTAAGAGATTTTACATTATCCAGTGGAAGCAAGAAATTCTTCATCACTCACGGCGATTGTTTTGATGCGGTAAACCGTAAGGCTACATGGCTCTCCAAAATAGGAGCTTCATGCTATGAGTTCCTTCTTTACATAAACGGAATCTATAACAAGTATAGAGCTTTGCGACATAAGGAGCCGTTTTCTTTTGCCCAGCTTATAAAAAGATGGACTAAAAAACTTGTTTCTAATTTTACTAATTTCGAAAAGCAGATAACAGATTTTGCCGTAAAAAATAATTATGACGGTATTATCTGTGGGCACATCCATCATCCTGAAGATACCTATTTGGGAAACATCCGTTATCTGAATTCTGGCGATTGGATTGAGAATAAATCTGTTCTGATAGAAGATGAAGACCAGAACTGGAAAGTCCTGATGGCATAATTCTGATTTATTCCTTTTTTGACATGATGGCAAAAAAATACCAGACATACCTTCCGATATGCCTGGTGTAAATCTATCGTATGATAGTATATTATTTCTTGAAGTATCTGTTGTACAAACCTTCGAAGCCTTTTCCGTGACGAGCTTCGTCCTTAGCCATTTCGTGAACTGTATCGTGGATAGCGTCAAGGTTAAGAGCTTTAGCACGAGTAGCGATACGCTTCTTGTCAGCGCAAGCACCGCTTTCAGCGTTCATACGCTTTTCAAGGTTAGTCTTAGTATCCCATACGCAGTCGCCAAGAAGTTCAGCAAACTTAGCAGCGTGTTCTGCTTCTTCCCAAGCGTAACGCTTGAAAGCTTCAGCTACTTCTGGATAGCCTTCGCGGTCAGCCTGACGGCTCATAGCCAAGTACATACCTACTTCTGTACATTCGCCCATGAAGTGGTTGTTAAGGTCTTTAATCATTTCTTCGTCGCAACCTTTAGCCACTCCGATAACGTGTTCGTCAACGAATTCAAGACCGCCTTCTGATTCAACCATTTCGTTGAATTTAGAAGCTGGAGCCTTACACAATGGACACTTTTCTGGAGCTGAGTCACCTTCGTTGATGTAACCACATACTGTACAGATAAATTTCTTCAGAATAGTAATAAGTTAGTTAGTTGTTAAATTAATATTTTCAGTCCGACTTTAGTTTTTGTCGGAATTGTTTTTTCTACATTCAGGACAGACACCTTTGTAATAGCTGTGAACTTCTTCCACGCTAAATCCTTTCTCTGTCATTTCGTTCATTTCGTTTTCGTTTATATGCATTGGCATATCGAAAATCCTACCGCAGCATTTGCACTGGAAGTGTGCATGAGCAGATGTATCGCCATCAAAACAAGCATTACGCTCGTCTATAGTAAGCATCTTTGCGGCTCCATGTTCAACAAACAACTTCAGAGTGTTATATACTGTTGTTTTTGAAAGGGTAGGAATATCATCATGCAAAGCTATATAAATCTCATCAATACAAGGATGAGTATGATGCTTCAGGAGATAGTCCATAATTGCGATGCGTTGTACGGATGGCTTGATGTCATAACTAAGCAAATATTCGTAAACGTTCATACTCTCTTTCAATTCTGTAATTATTACAATTTTATTTCAATGGCAAAGATACAAACTTTTTTCTAAACTACAAGTTCCAAACTTACTTTTTTGTTTTTTTTACTTTTAACTTAACAGCCGTGCAAAGGAATAATTTGTATTTTTGCACAGAATATACATTATATATAACAAATTATATGAAATTTGGTTTTGTAAAAGTGGCGGCTGCCATTCCGGCGGTAAAGGTGGCCGACTGTAAATTCAATGCACAGCAGACCGAGGCACAGATTATGGTGGCAGACGGTAAGGGAGTGCAGATTGTGATTTTCCCTGAACTGAATCTTACGGGATATTCATGTGGCGATTTGTTTTCGCATCAGCTTTTGATTGAGCAGGCAGAGATGGCCTTGATGCAGGTGATGAACAATACACGTCAGTTGGATATTATATCTATAGTAGGCATGCCCGTGATGGTCAATTCTACTTTGGCCAATTGTGCGGTTGTATTCCAAAAAGGAAAAATCCTTGGAGTAGTTCCTAAAACTTTTCTTCCCAATTATAAGGAATTCTATGAGCAGAGATGGTTTGCATCATCGCTCACTTATGCCGGAGTCTCTTCAGTAAGACTCTGCGGACAGGTAGTACCGTTTGGCAGAAATCTGCTTTTTGATACATCGGACACATGTTTCGGTATAGAAATTTGTGAAGATGTGTGGGCGCCTGTTCCTCCAAGCTCAGAACTGGTGATGAATGGAGCAGAGATAATATTCAATATGTCTGCCGATACTGAGAATATAGCAAAACACCAGTATCTCCGTTCATTGCTCGCACAGCAGTCTGCACGCTGTCTGGCTGGATATGTTTTCGCTTCAAGTGGTTTTGGAGAATCCACCACTGATGTCGTTTTTGCCGGAAATGCCCTTATATATGAGAATGGAACACTTCTGGCAGAGGCTGAACGTTTTTCATTCAATGAACAATTGGTGGTGAGCGAAATAGATGTGGAACGCCTGCGTAGCGAACGCCTTGTAAATACAACATTCGCAGCCAGTGTCAGAGTTCATGCTGCTGTTGATGTACTGCATATTCAGAGTGAAATGGTAAATAACCGAAACCTGTCGCTTACAAGATATGTAGATCCTCATCCATTCGTACCGGCGGGAGGAAAACTTCTGGACGAAAGATGTGAGGAGATATTTTCCATTCAGGTGGCAGGACTTGCAAAACGACTTGTACACACCAACTGCAAGACAGTGGTAGTGGGAATATCAGGTGGTCTGGATTCTACTTTGGCACTTCTTGTGTGTGTAAAGACTTTCGACAAGTTGGGATTGCCACGCAAGGGTATAGTAGGTATCACAATGCCGGGATTCGGAACAACAGACCGTACATACAATAATGCCCTTACACTGATGAGTTCTCTCCAGGTCACAACCAAGGAAATCAGCATCAAGGATGCTTGCATACAGCATTTCAAGGATATTGAGCACGATATGTCTGTTCATGATGTTACATATGAAAACGGCCAGGCTCGCGAACGTACACAAATCCTCATGGATTATGCCAATAAGATTGGCGGCCTGGTGATTGGTACAGGAGATTTGTCTGAGCTCGCTCTTGGATGGGCAACTTATAACGGCGACCACATGTCAATGTATGGTGTGAATGCCAGTATACCTAAGACACTGGTACGATACCTTGTAAATTGGGTGGCACAGACTGGTGTAGATGTAATATCCCGCAATACATTGCTTGACATAATCGACACTCCTATCAGTCCGGAGCTTATACCTGCCGATGAGAACGGAAATATCAAGCAGAAGACTGAAGATCTGGTAGGTCCGTATGAACTTCATGACTTCTTCCTGTATTATTTCCTCAGATTCGGAATGCGTCCGGCTAAGATTTTCTATCTTGCAGAGATTGCTTTCAGAGGAATGTACGACAGCACAACTATAAAGAAGTGGCTTACTAATTTCTGCCGCCGTTTCTTCAACCAGCAGTTCAAGCGTTCATGTCTTCCTGACGGACCTAAGGTTGGTTCCGTATCACTCAGTCCAAGAGGCGACTGGCGTATGCCTAGTGATGCCAGTGCGGCAATGTGGCTTAAGGAATGTGAGGAACTTGTAGGTTGATTTGATAAAATACAATAATAAAAATAAGCGCCACATGTACGTGTGACGCTTATTTTTTATATAAAGGTTTTAGTTATTTTATTAGTCGATATACTTATCAGTAAACGCTTTTACTCTCTTTGTATATTCTTCAGGATAGTTTTTATACGATGTGGCATGATCTGTTTCAGGCACAAGCCATATTTCTTTCGGTTCAGATTTCGCTGCATATACTTCGTTCACCATGTATGTAGGGACGAAATCATCCTTGTCGCCATGTATGAAGAACATCGGTTTGCTGCATTTCTTCACTTGTTCTATAGCCGATGCTTCGTGGAAATTCCATCCGTTCTGAAGTTCGCAAATCCAGCTTGCCGTGTATAGCAGAGGAAATGCCGGTAGGTTGAACTGCTCTTTAAGCTCCTTTTTGAACTGTTCCCAAACGCTGGTATATCCGCAGTCTTCTACAAAACATCTGATATACTCAGGCAGTACTTCGCCCGATGTCATCATCGTAGTAGCAGCACCCATTGATATTCCGTGTACTACAGCCTGGATGGAGTCGCCGAAAATTCCCGGAGTCAGGTTAATCCATTCCTTTACGTCGAGTCTGTCAAGCCAGCCCATCTGTATGGCATCGCCTCCGCTCAGTCCGGTGTATCTCAGGTCAGGGATTATGATGTTGTAGTCCAACGACTGATTGTACATATATCCTATGTGGAACATTCTTATTGCGCTGTCAGTATAACCATGTACTATTACCGCTGTCTTTTTTGTAGGGCGCGATGCATATGCATAATAAGCATGTAGTCTGATTCCGTCAGGTGCGGTAATGAAAGTGTCTTTCAGCAGTTGGTTTCCCTGAAGGCTGTCCAGCCATCCGTTTATCTGAGGATATGTGTCACGCATATAAGCTTCCGAGCCTGCAAGGTCTTTACCTCTGTTTTCAGGGCGTAGTGAATAATCTATCATGTATAGACTTCCACCCACCAATCCGCCAGCAATCACAATAATTATGACTGCAAGGCTGATAATCAATTTTTTATGTTTCATTGGTTTATGTTATTTGTTCCAGATTTCCCAAGCCCCGAATGCCTGAAGCAGAAGCATTTCTAGTCCGTTTTTAACTATAGCTCCTTTTTCTGCACCGTTTTTCATAAATAAAGTGGTATCCGGATTATAAAGCAAGTCGTATAATAGATGTTCAGGAGTGAGGCAATCGTATGGTATGTCAGGACATTCGTCAGCCTTTGGATACATGCCTGTAGGTGTACAGTTTACTATCACCTTATATTCCTTCATTACTTCCGGTGTTATGTCAGCATAAGTGATTGTATTTTCATTTCTTTTCGATCTGGACACGAATTTTGTTTCAAGTCCCAGTTTGTGCAATCCATAGTTTATGGCCTTCGATGCACCTCCAGTTCCCAGAATAAGAGCCTTTTTATGGTGTGGCTCTAGCAGCGATTCTATTGACTGCGTAAAACCCATTACATCCGAGTTATATCCGGTAAGTTTTATTTTACCCTTGTTCTTTTCTATTTTTATCACGTTCACTGCTCCTATGGCAGCCGCATCTTTGTCAAGTTCATCCAGATAGCCTATCACCTGTTCCTTGTAGGGAATAGTCACATTAAGTCCGCAGAGGTTAGGGTTGGCCTTGATTATCTTGTTGAATTCCTCTATAGATGGTATCTCGAAGTTTACATACTCTGCATCAATGTTTTCCGAATGAAATTTCTCGTTGAAATAGTTTTTTGAGAAAGAGTGCCCCAAAGGGTAACCGATTAAACCGAACTTCTTCATTTTTGTAAAAATTTTAAGTTATTTAGTCGCAAAGTAGAGTGTACAAATACCTAGTGTGAGTCTTTTGAATGTCACTTTGCTGAAACCTGCCTTGTATAGAATCTGTTGCATTACTTCTCCTTGCGGGAAAGCCTTTATGGATTGCGGCAGGTATGTGTATGCACTGTTGTCTTTCGATAGTAATTTACCGATGGTAGGGATTACAACTTTCGAGTAGATGGCATAAAGCTGTTTCATTGGGAATGTTTCCGGTTCGGACAGTTCAAGTATTACCAGATGGCCGTCTGCTTTCAGAACGCGGTGCATTTCTGTCAGACCTTTGTCAAGGTTCTCGAAGTTGCGTACTCCGAATGCCACTGTTATGGCATCAAATCTGTTGTCAGGGAAGGAGAGAGACGTACAGTCTTCCTTGGCGAAAGAAATCTGTTTGTCCAGTCCCGATTGTTTTACCTTTTCACGTCCCACATTCATCATACCCTCCGATATGTCTGTACCTATAAGTTCTTCAGGCTGAAGCACGCGGCATGCCTGTATGGCAAAATCGCCTGTTCCTGTGGCTACGTCCATCATGTGTTTCGGACCGTATGGCTTTAGCATGTTGATGGCTTTGCGTCGCCAGCTTTTGTCTATACCGAGCGAAAGTACATGGTTCAGATTGTCGTAGGTAGGAGCTATGTTGTCGAACATTTTTTCTACCTGTGCAGCTTTGCTTTCGTCCTGATTATAAGGTTTTATGTTTTCTTGAGGATAGTTTGACATGTTGTGAGTTAGTGTAGGATTTGTGGATAGAATATATGATGGGCGGGAAAAGTCCCGCCCGGTCATAATTATTTCAAGTATTCAGTAACGTTCTTTTCGATGCGTGATGCAAGTTCTGCTGTATCAGCTTTTACGAATGTTTCACCGGTGATGTGTTCGTAAAGTTCGATATAACGTTCGCTGATAGAGTTTACAATTTCCGGAGTCATTTCAGGAACAGTCTGTCCCTCTTTGCCCTGGAATCCGTTAGCCATCAGCCATTCGCGTACGAATTCCTTAGAAAGCTGTTTCTGAGGTTCGCCTTTTTCGAAACGTTCTTCGTAACCTTCCGAGTAGAAGTAGCGGCTTGAGTCAGGAGTATGGATTTCGTCCATCAGATAAATCTGACCGTTGTGCTTACCGAATTCGTATTTAGTATCAACGAGGATAAGACCGCGTTCAGCAGCTATCTGTGTACCGCGTTCGAACAAAGCCAGGGTATATTTCTCCAGTGTAGCATATTCTTCAGGAGTAGCAAGACCTTTAGCGAGGATTTCTTCTTTAGAGATATCTTCGTCGTGCATACCCATTTCAGCCTTAGTAGTAGGAGTGATGATTGGTGTAGGGAATTTTTGGTTTTCGCGCATACCTTCAGGAAGTTTCACACCGCAGATTTCGCGAACACCGCTCTTGTAAGCACGCCATGCGCTACCGCACAAGTAACCGCGAACAATCATTTCTACAGGGAAACCTTCGCACATTACACCTACAGTGACCATAGGGTCCGGAGTAGCGAGTTTCCAGTTTGGACAGATGTCAGTTGTAGCATCAAGGAATTTGGCTGCAATCTGGTTCAACATCTGGCCTTTGTAAGGAATACCTTTTGGCAATACAACGTCGAATGCCGAGATACGGTCTGTTGCAACCATGACTAATTTTTCACCGTTGATGTTGTAAACATCGCGAACTTTTCCGTGGTAAACACTCTTCTGACCAGGAAAGTTGAAGTCTGTTTTTGTTAATGCTTTACTCATCTTTTCTATATATTTTAGGAAGTAAATATGTTGTTTCCATTATTATTTTGACGCGGCTTTCTTATCTGTTTTATCATTTATCAGCCTTGTCCTTTTCTTCTTTTTCAGCTTTTGCTTTCTCCGCTTTCTCGGCTTTTACTTTCTCTTCGAATTTCTCGTAAGCCTCCACAATTCTTGTCACCAGTTTGTGTCTTACGATATCCTTCTTGTTAAGCTCTATGAAACTGATGCCTTTCACTCCTTTCAGGATTTTCATTGCCTGTACCAAGCCTGATGTCTGCGACGAAGGAAGATCTATCTGCGTCATATCGCCTGTGATAATCATCTTGGTGTTCATACCCATACGGGTGAGGAACATCTTTATCTGCTGTGTGGTAGTGTTCTGAGCCTCGTCAAGGATTACTACCGCATCGTTCAGCGTACGTCCGCGCATGAAAGCCAGTGGAGCTATCTGTATTATGTTCAGTTCCATGTATTCTTTCAGTTTGGCAGCAGGAATCATGTCCTGCAGGGCATCGTACAGCGGTTGCAGATACGGGTCTATCTTGTCCTTCATGTCTCCCGGCAGGAATCCCAGTTTCTCGCCTGCCTCTACAGCCGGACGGCTTAATATGATTTTTTTTATTTCCTTGTTCTTGAGAGCTCTCACTGCCAGAGCTATTGCGGTATAAGTCTTGCCCGAACCGGCCGGTCCTATGGCGAATATCATATCGTTTTTTTCGAAATCCTTTACCAGCTTCAGTTGGTTGGGACTCCTCGGAATGATAGGTTTTCCGGTAACACTGAACACTATTGCTTCGCTGTTCTTTTCTATTTTTGTGTTTTTGCCTTTTACTATGTCCAGAATAACCTCCTCGTTGAGCGAATTGTATATCGAGCAGTGTTTTTCCAGTGCTGTCACAGCTTCTTCGAAGGCACACATTTCCTCCTCGTCTCCCATGATTTTTATGACATTTCCTCTAGCCACTATCCTCAGTTTGGGAAACAGAGCTTTTATCATTTGCATGTTGACGTTGTTTACGCCATAGAAGATTACCGGATCGATATCTTCAAGTACAATATGTTTTTCTATCATTCAGTCAAATTCAATATGCTTTAGTTTTGTATATTTTTCTGCAAATTTAATGAATCCTTTTGATTGTTATGTAGAAATAGGTATAAAAAATGCCGGCTTAAGACTAAAGCCGGCAAAAAAATGATACGAAAAACGGTACCGTAAGGTCTATCAATATCCCATGGAAAATAGCCACAGGAATCATGTCTTTTCCTGAATACCTTGTTATAATAGGTAGTACCACATCCATGGAGTTTACTCCGGCTGCTGATATAGGTGCCAGTTTCCCGAAATATTTCACCAGCAGCGGTGTTCCCAGCAAAGCCATCATCTCGCGGAAGATATTCGACAGCAGGGCTATTGTTCCCAACTCAGTAGCAAGCTGAATGCCCAATGATGCTTCCTTGAACTGTGTAATCAGAATGGATGACAGTGAGTAGTAGGCAAATCCGCTCCCTACGGCCATGCAGTCGAAAATACTCCATTGCGATAGAAGCAGACTGGCAAATGCCGAAAACAGCAACGTACCGATAATCGTGGCAAGCGGTATGAGCAGGTATTTGGGACGTATATCTTTTATTATGGATTTCAGGTCTTTACTTGACCCTATGCTCAGTCCCACCTGTAGCATAAGTGCATAGAGTATATACATTGACAGATTACTTTTCTGCAAGTCAAGCGGAATGATGTCCAGTACTCCCAATATGCACCCTGCCATAAAAAACAGAAGAACTATCAGGCTACCCTTCATGGCTTTCTCCTTTCTTGAAAAACAGTGTCAGTACCAGCCATGCAGCAACTATACTGCCGCAAGTGGCCGAGAATGCTATTATTGCTGCCTGCCATCCGAAACTTCCGAGATTTTCGATTATTCTGTCGTTCGAACCTACGGAAAGTCCCATGATGAACAAAAGCAATATGATAGTGTAAGATATGGTCTTTTCAGTTTTTTTCAGAAAGTCCATGTTTCTGAAAATATAACCCAGGATAATTCCTGAGAACATAGTTCCTATTATTGTAAACATAACTGTACTTTATTTTAAACGTGAGAATGTGTTTGCCTTGAGATATATATAATACACCTCTATCGAATTAAATTAAGAAAAATAAAAAGTATAGGTTATGCTTATTGGAATCCGCTGAACCAATGAACGGACGCACTGCGGTGTCCGAATGTAAGATATATTCGGAGCGGAGTGTGTGGCTGTATGTATGTCAGAAGTTTGTTCATCGGTCTGTTTGTTTTGTTTTGCGATGCAAAGGTATGACGAAATTGCATATTTTCCAAATATTTATAAGTTTTTCCTTCGTCAGGGAAATTATTTCATTCATAATATGGTAGATAATTGAGTGAAAGTAATAACTTTGCAACTATTAATAATGAAAACATTCAGATTTGATATGAATACAGCATTTAACTTTGTTTCTTTATCCTACAGGCAGAGCAGGACATACCTGTTTTCTGTACTTTTCATTCTGGGAAATATTCTTTTGCCTCAGTTATGTCATCTGGTTCATCTTGGTGGTCCAACGATGTTGCCCATCTATTTTTTCACTCTGGTGGGAGCATATAAATATGGTATGAAGTTGGGGTTGCTTGTTGCAATCCTTTCTCCCCTGGTAAATTCATTATTATTCGGCATGCCTGTACCATCTTTGCTTCCGGCTATAATCTGTAAGTCAGTACTGCTTGCGGTGGCAGCAGGATTTTTGGCCGGCAGAACCGGTAAGCTTTCTATATTCTCCCTGATAGGTATCGTACTGTTCTATCAGATAGTAGGAGGAATGGCTGAATGGGCCATCAGTGGCAGTCTTGATGCTGCTCTTCAGGATTTCAGAATTGGTGTTCCTGGAATGCTTCTTCAGGTTTTTGGTGGATATTGGCTTTTAAAATCGATATCTAAAGTTTAATTTATAAATATATTATTATGACAACATTATTATTATTGGGAGTTGGTATGCAGGAAGTCCTTCTTATCGGACTGATTATTTTGCTTTTATTTGGTGGAAAGAAGATTCCTGAATTGATGAAAGGATTGGGCAAGGGAGTAAAAAGCTTTAAGGACGGAGTGAAAGGTATAGAGGACGATATCGAGATGTCCGATAAGGAAAACCATGATAAGAAAGTGCAGTAAAAGTGGAGCAGGACGATAAAGTGATGACATTCTGGGACCACTTGGAAGAATTGCGGGGCGTTCTTTTCCGTATAGTGGGGGTAGTGGCACTGTTGGCCATAATTGGTCTTTGTTGTAAGGACGAGCTTTTTGCCGTTGTTCTGGCTCCTAAGGAGTCCGATTTTATATTTTATCGGTTGCTTTGCCATTTGTCCGATTTACTTGGTATGCCGGGGTTATGTCCTGGTGAATTCAGTTCTACTCTCATCAATACCCAGTTGGCCGGTCAGTTCATGATGCATGCCATGGTGTCCATATATGCTGGTCTGATAGTAGCATCTCCATATGTCATATATAAACTGTTTCATTTTATTTCGCCTGCTTTATACGAGAATGAACGCAAATACTCTGTTCGTGTAGTCACAAGCGGTTATCTGCTGTTCATTATCGGTGTGTTGGTAAACTATTTTATCATATTCCCGCTTACATTTCGTTTCCTGGCGTCCTATCAGGTCAGTCTTGATGTTCAGAACACCATAATGCTTTCGTCCTATATCGACACGCTGATGCTTCTGAGCCTGCTGATGGGAATAGTTTTCGAAATACCTGTGGTTTGCTGGTTCCTTGCCAAGATAGGGGTTTTGCATTCATCGTTCATGCATAAATACAGAAGGCATGCGTATGTCGTTGCACTTATAGTGGCGGCTGTAATTACTCCTACATCTGATGTATTTACATTGTTGCTTGTTTCAGTACCTATATTTGTGCTTTACGAAGCAAGTATTCTTATAGTTAGAAAGGTTGATAAGAATGTCGATGATTGATTTAAGAAAAACTTTTTTTGCCATGCTTTGCTGTGTAGCCTCGGTTTCATATGCCGGCGACACTATAAAGTATTGTGCACCATTGGATTTTCCGTTATTACTCAGCGCCAATTTCGGCGAACTGAGACCAAACCATTTTCATAACGGTCTTGATTTCAAGACAAAAGGAACTGTCGGACATCCTGTAAGATGTATTGCCGACGGATATGTGTCGCGTGTTGCTGTCCAGCATGGAGGATACGGACAGGCTATATATATCACTCATCCCGACGGACACACTTCGGTCTATGGTCACGTTCTTTCATTTGCTCCCGAAGTAGAGAAATACGTGAGGGAATATCAGTATGCCAACGAGACTTTCGTTTGCTATCTCTATCCGGAACCGGGACGTTTCAAGTTCAGGAAAGGCGACATCATAGCATTGAGCGGTAATGAAGGCTCTTCTGCCGGTCCTCATCTTCATCTTGAAATAAGAAAAACAGGAACTGATGAATATCTTGACCCTATGCCGTATTTCAGCAGTAAGATAAAGGATACCAAGCCTCCTAAGGCAAGCTTTATAGGTCTTTATCCCATAAAAGGTAAAGGTGTGGTGGAAGGTTCTGCCAATAAAAAGATTTATCCCGTAGCATCTGTAAAGTCTCCGGTTACTGCCTGGGGTCAGATATATGCAGCTATAAGTGCCAAGGATTATATGGACGGCACATCCAATTTCTATGGAGTGCATTCCGTTACTCTGTATGTCGATTCTGTAGAAGTGTTCAATAGCAGGACTGACAGAGTCCTTCCTGATGAAAACAGAATGATAAATACCTTTACCGATTATGACGAACTGGTTCGTTCACGCCGGTTGATGATGCGTTCATACAAGTCGCCGGGAAACAAGTTGCGTCTGCATCATGTAGCCGAGGACAGAGGTATTGTGAATATAGACAGTGAAAGGGATTATAAGTTTGTCTATGTCCTGGAAGATAATTTCGGCAATAGAAGTAAATACCGTTTTACGGTGCGAGGGAAAAGGCAGGATATTCCGGAATATCGTATGAAGGGAGAGGAACAGTTACTGTCATCCCGTACGGCAATAATCCAGCGTCCTGGCATGGAATTCATAATACCCAAAGGAATGCTTTACGATGATACGGAAGTAAGTGTAGGCATTACAGCAGGAGACACAACAGCCGTTTCGCTTGAATATGATATTGATGCAGGAAATGCTCCGCTTCACGGTTATTGTCCTCTGTCGATAGGGGTAAGGAAACTTAATACAGTATCTCCCGATAAATACTATATCAGGCAGATTGACGGCAGGAGGACATACTACGTAGGAGGTGAATACGACAATGGCTGGATGAAAGCCAAGGTACGTAATTTCGGCAAATACTCTGTGGAAGTCGATACGGTTCATCCTTCTGTAATACCACTTGATAAGGCAAAATGGCGTTCCACTTCTAATATACGTTTTAAAGTATCCGATAAGGCAACCGGAATAAAATCATATAAAGTGTATATCGACGGAAAGTTCGTACTTTTCGGTCTTAAGAAAGGAGTCCTTGTCATTCAGGACAAGGAAAAGGTAAGGAGAGGAACTCCTCACAAACTGGAGGTTGTGGTGACCGACAACTGTGGAAACGAAACTCGTAAACAATTAAATTTCTAAATAACAATTCAATAACAAACGCTTATGACAAACAGAGTGTTAATGGCTGTAGTAATGCTTGCAGCCTTTGTAGTAAACGGTTGGGCTTGTACCAACTTTATTGTCGGCAAGAAAGCGTCTGCCGACGGTTCTGTAATAGTTTCCTATTCTGCCGACTCTTACGGAATGTTCGGATGGCTGTATCATTATCCTGCTGCTACACATCCGGAAGGTGCCATGCGTGACATACACGACTGGGATACAGGTAAGTATCTTGGACAAATTGAGGAAGCCAGACAAACATATAATGTAGTTGGTAATATGAACGAATTTCAGGTTACTATCGGCGAAACTACATTCGGTGGTCGTCCAGAACTGGTTGATACTACAGGTATCATGGACTACGGAAGCTTGATTTATGTAGCCCTCCAGCGTTCGCGCACTGCCAAGGAAGCCATTAAGGTTATGACTGACCTTGTAAAGGAATATGGCTATTACAGCAGCGGTGAATCTTTCTCTATAGCCGACCCTAACGAGGCATGGATTATGGAAATGATTGGTAAGGGACCTGGCATCAAAGGTGCAGTATGGGTAGCAGTCCGTATTCCTGACGACTGTATTGCAGCTCATGCCAACCAGAGCCGTATCCATAAGTTCAATCTTAACGACAAGGATAACTGCCTTTATTCTCCTGATGTAATATCATTTGCACGCGAGAAAGGCTATTTCAGTGGCAAGAACTCTGATTTCAGTTTTGCCGATGCATATTGTCCTCTTGATTTCAGTGGTCTCCGTTTTTGCGAGGCTCGAGTATGGAGCTTTTACAATATGTTCAGTAAGACTATCGGTGAAGCTTATCTGCCATACATTCTTGGCAAGAGCAAGGAACCTATGCCACTTTATATAAAAGCAGACTCAAAACTTTCTGTACGCGATGTTCAGAGAGCTATGCGCGACCATTACGAAGGTACTCCGCTCGATATCACTAAGGATATGGGTGCTGGTCCTTTCGAAACTCCTTACCGTCTTTCTCCTCTTACATTCAAGGTCGATGGAGTGGAATATTTCAACGAACGTCCTATCTCTACACAGCAGAGTGCATTCTCTTTCGTGGCACAGATGCGTGCCAATCTTCCAGACCCTGTAGGCGGTGTATTATGGTTCGGGCTTGATGATGCAAACATGACAGTCTTTACTCCGGTTTACTGCTGTACGGACAGAATTCCTGTTCCTTATGCTGAAGGAAACGGCGACTGCATCACATTCTCGTGGGATTCTGCTTTCTGGATTTACAACTGGGTGGCAGACATGATACGTCCTCGCTACAGCCTGATGATAGACGATATGCGTGCCGTACAGAAAGAACTTGAAGATACTTTCGAGTCGGCTCAGTCAGGAATAGAATCGGCGGCATTGAAATTGTATCAGGAAGATCCTGCAAAAGCTAAGGATTTCCTTACAAACTATACTGATATGACTGCCCGTACTACTATAGACCGCTGGAAGAAACTGGCCGAGTTCCTTATTGTACGTTATAACGACGGTGCAAGAAAGAAAGTCAAGAACGGTAAGATGGTTGCTCCTGAAACCGGAAATTGTGCGCCGTTGGAGCGTCCCGGATATCCTGAAGAATTCCTGAAGGAAGTTGTAAAGGCTACAGGCGACAGATATAAATCTTTGGAATTGAAATAATTTACTTTTATTCAATCACACTACCTGTTATTTTAATTTAAACATTTGTTTTTATTAAAATAACAGGTTTTTTGTTTTTAGATGATATAGTCATTGCTTTCTGTTTAACCTTATTTCTTTTTCAAATAACCTTATAATCATTAAAGGGAAAATATTTTTCAATACCAGGAATATTCTTAGCTTTGAGACTTACATGTTCGTTTTTTTATAGAATGATTAATACCTTTTATTTATAAGAATATATTTACGATTATAATAATAATTAAGAAATAATTGTATGAATAAACAGATCATTGCTGACACAGTTTTTTTTATGAAAAAAATCTTATTTTGAATTTATCAGGATTAATTCTATAAATTTTCTCTAACATGATAGAAAATGAAGTTAAAAATCTTCTCTATATATAAAACAAAATACTAGAGATATGAAAACAAAGATTTTTAACTTAATCGGTTTAGGCGGACACGGATTGATGAAATATGTCCGCAGGCAAAATGTTTCATGTAATAACAAAACATTAAGATTTACTATTTATCCAGTTGGTTTGCTCCATGTCTGCTACTATTGGAGTGGCATTGAATTAGCTAAAAGATATTGTTAAACTTATGATTGTATATTATTATGAAGCGTAAAGTTACATTTGAGGAATTTGTATCAACATTCCTGTTAGGCCTATGGCAGGCTGCGTGTTATGTATGTAGAATCTTTGACCCTAGATATAAAACCAGATTCTGGAGAGTGGTATGGGCATTGATAGCTACCGGATTTTTTCTGCTAATGCTATGTCTTACCATAGATTTTTTCCAGCATAAGCTTTCTGAACCGGAAGAATACGAATACAATATGGAATGGATATCATCAGATGTATATGTCTATAGTGAAAGATATGTGGAACATTCCTATGTAAAGAACAGCAGGACAGGCGAAAAGACGATAGAAGAAATGGACTGGTTTTGTATGTCACCTTTTGGTCAGGATAGTTTGGCAGTATTTGCTCAAAACGGACGAAGAGGATATTTTGATACTACTACAGGTAAAATTGTCATACCGGCTATATACAGTAAGGCTTGGATATTTTCAGAGGGTATAGCGGCCTGTCTGAAAACCGATACACTTCAGTTCATCGACCATGCTGGCAAAGTCCTATTCAGTTTCCGTTATCCGTTTAAACAACATAGAAGCGGCACAGACTTTTGTTTTCATGATGGTCTGTGTAAGATGATTGGTGATAATGGCTTATGGGGTATTATTGATAAAAAAGGCAACTGGGTGGTAGAACCTGATTATTCCAGTATAAGTATATGTCATAGTGATTCATTATTATATCTTGTACGACGAGGACATGATTATGGTATCATTAAATCAGATGGTAGTGCAGTTTACCCATGCATATATTCCAATATAGATTTAACCGATGATGATGTTTTTCTTACAATGGAAGATAATACAATCCATCGTGGCAAGTACAACGGTATAATTACCGGAGAAGAAGTATATTCGGATGTGTATTCCCTGTCCTATTATGATGGCTATACCGGCGAAAGTGATGAATATGGCAATAGCATAAAGAAAGAGGTAGAAGCCGGACTTATGTGCTATGTAGCAGGAAATGATTACAAAGGATTGATGAGAAAGGATGGTACCGTCGTTGCAAAACCATTATATAAGGCTATCAAGGCTTTGAATGAAAATTTGTATATATGTAGTTATGATGATTATTTTGAGAACAATGTTTTATTGGATAATAAGGGTAATATAGTAGAGTAATAAGTAAATTAAAAATGAAAATATTATTTGTCTGTACAGGAAATATATGCCGTTCTGCGGCTGCAGAATACATTCTCAGAAAGAAAATATCTGAAAAGTGTATTATAAATATCGAGGTCTCTTCGGCTGGTGTATATGAGCTTTATGGGGCAAGACGCGATAAATATATGATTGCCCTTATGGAGAAACGTGGATATTCTATGGGTGGAAAATCTGTTTATCTTTCTCAGGAAATAGCCAATAGTGCTGATTTGATTTTAGGTTTTACGGAAAGTCATGTAAAAAGAATTAAAGAATTGGTTGAGGACAAAAGTAAAGTTCATCTTTTCATGGATTACTGTTTTGGAAAGAAAGAGAATGTTGCAGATCCACATTTTCAGACAGATTATATATATAATAATACTATTGATCTGATAGAACGTGGCACAGATATCCTATTGGAAAAAATAATGTAATTAATAAATAATAAAAAAAAATCGTTATTTTCTTGCTCTAAAGAATAGTTGATTATAAGAAACATTTATAATTTTATCTTACTTGTCCTACTGATAAAATAATATTGACTTTTTAGAGTTTTGCTTTTATCGGGTAGTAAAATAATGACCATTAAATTGACAAAATATATAGTCTTATGTATAGTGAAAGATATGAACCGTACATTGATGCGATGAGCAATGATATTAGTATTGCTGCCAACATTTTAGCTTCTGAAACAGAAAGTAAAGTCCCCGAAAAAGGATTGTTCTCTAAAATAACGGTCGAGTTTAAGGATAAATCAGGTATGCTTGACATAACATGTTGGCAATTGAATATCTGTAGTATGAGCATTGATGGGGGGAATGAAGACCGGAGATATCTTGAAGTCTCAGGCACATTAAAGAGCGGATATAAGATATCATGTTTGAATTTCGCAGGAACAACATCAGAATGTATAGAACAACTGCGTAATCCTTTTTATGTAGAGCGGGTGAAACAAACAATTAGAGTAAACCTGAATGCAATGGATGATTAAATTTCATTTATATGGAAGCAAATACAGTAACTTTTGAAAAAGAGATTGATAAACTTTTTTCAACTCTCAGGAGCAGAACTACATCTGAAGATATGCAACGTATCACAGATGCATATATGCTTGCAAAAGAGGCACATAAAGACCAGAAACGTAAAACCGGCGAGCCTTATATTATACATCCTATAGCTGTTGCACGTATTGTGGCCGAAGAATTTGAACTGGGTGCAAACCCGATAATGGCTGCCTTCTTGCATGATGTGGTCGAAGACACACCATACACACTGGAAGATATTAATGCAAGATTCGGAGACGACGTGGCTTTCCTTGTAGGAGTAGTGACAAAACAGAAGAAAGCTGAGTATAACCAATCTAAACAGATAGACAATTACAAACAAATCCTTGCCTCGGTGCAGTTTGATGTAAGAGCTATCCTCATCAAGCTTGCCGACCGTCTTCATAATATGCGCACACTGGAAAGCATGAAACCGGATAAACAGATGAAGATAGCCGGCGAAACAGATTATTTTTATGCTCCATTAGCCAATCGCCTTGGTATGTATCACGTGAAGACAGAACTTGAAAACTTGTCTTTCAGATTCAGATGCCCCAGAGAGTATTATTTTCTTGAAAATCTTATGGAAAAGGAAAAAATTGCTTACAAAAGCAGTATTGACAATTTCCTGAATAAGATTGAAAGAATCTTGAATGAAAATAACATTAAGTCTCGAACAGAGATAAGATACCGTATGCCTTATAGCATATGGAGAAAGATGAACAGCATGGAATGCGATTTCCAGCATGTCGATGGCAAACACTATGTGCGAATTGTTTATGATGCATCCAACGTTAAAGAAGAAAAATACATAAGTTTGAAGATATATTCGGTTCTCACTGATTATTTCAAGGAAAAGCCCGGCAGTGTTTCCAATTATATCAATGCCCCCAAAGAAAACGGATATCAGAGTTTTCATCTGAAACTTTTGTGCGAAAACGGAAACTGGGAAGAGATACATATATCATCAGAAAGGATGATTCGCAATTCAAGGCTGGGATGTGCAGCCGAACGTACAGAGTCGAATCTGAAATCATGGCTCTATAAATTCAAATCAGTACTTGAAGATGTGGCGTATACCAGTGAGATGGATTATATGGATGGCGTGACATCTTCTTTTTACAACGACGATATAATGGTATTTACTCCTGAAGGTAGAGGTATCATTCTCCCTAAAGGTGCTACGGCCATAGATTTTGCATACGAGATTCATAGCAAAGTAGGAGAGAAGGCTGTTTATGCCAGAATTAACGGGAAATTATCGTCTGTGAAAACTGAGTTGCATCGTGGCGATTGTATAGAGATTGGAACTGACGAACAGTCGGAACCGGAAAAGGACTGGCTGGACAGGGTAAAGACTTATAAGGCCAAAAGATATTTGCGGCAGTTCTTTCATAATGAGCCTGTTTTGGAGTATACTAGATGTGCTTGTTGCCATCCTTTGCCCGGCGATGAGGTTATAGGATTTCAAGACGAAAACGGTAAGATTACACTCCACACCAGGAACTGTTTTTCTGCCATAAGAATGGCTTCCAGACAGGGTGATTCCATTGTAGCTGTAAATTTTGAACCGGATACCAGGTTCTTGTATCCCGTCAGAGTCCATATAAGAGGTGTTGACAGATATCATATTCTCAGTGATGTAATAGAGTGTATAACTGATAGATTTAGACTGTCCATCGATTGTCTGCATACAGAGACTATAGATAGGATAGTGGAATGTTACATTGATTTCAAGGTACATTCAAGAGAAGAACTTAATGATATTATTACCCTGATCGGATCTATTGAAGGTGTTGACGAAGCTTATAGTGAAAGTAATGAATGAAATAGATAAGGCCATCTCAAAGTCAGAATTCCTTTGAGATGGCCTTTACTTATTGTCAGTTGCGGAAACTCAATCCGTCTCCACCACATTCCACTATGATTGGTTTTGTTCTGTCAACTTCCTGTGAAAGAAGTTTCTTTGACAAGTCGTTGAGCAGATAGCGCTGTATTGCACGTTTCACCGGACGCGCACCGAACTCAGGATCGTAGCCTGCTGTAGCTATGAAGTCTACAGCCTGGTCAGTCATCTGGAGCTGTACGCCGTTCTCCTCAAGCATCTTTCTTATGCTGTTTATCTGCAGACGTACAATCTGTTCTATTTCATTCTTGTTCAATGGCAAGAACATGATGGTCTCGTCTATACGGTTCAGGAACTCAGGACGGATGGTCTTTTTCAGCATACTCATCACCTCGTTCTTGGTTTCCTCTACTATCGTGTCATGATTCATCGGAGTGATTTTTTCAAACTGGCTTTGTATGTATGCACTACCCAAGTTTGATGTCATGATGATGATAGTGTTCTTGAAGTTCACCGTACGTCCCTTGTTGTCTGTCAGACGACCGTCGTCCAATACCTGCAGCAGGATGTTGAACACGTCAGGATGAGCCTTTTCGATTTCGTCGAACAGTACCACAGAGTAAGGTTTACGTCTTACAGCCTCAGTCAACTGTCCGCCTTCATCGTAACCGACGTATCCCGGAGGCGCTCCTATAAGTCTTGACACTGAGTGTTTCTCCTGATACTCACTCATATCTATACGCGTCATCAGCGATTCGTCGTCGAACAGATATTCTGCCAGTGCCTTTGCCAACTCAGTCTTACCCACACCGGTTGTACCCAGGAAGATGAATGAACCTATCGGACGTTTAGGGTCCTGCAATCCTGCACGGCTACGTCTCACAGCATCGGATACAGCCTGAATAGCTTCGTCCTGACCTATCACACGTTTGTGCAACTCGTCTTCCAGATGAAGAAGTTTCTCGCGTTCGCTTTGTAGCATCTTGCTTACCGGTATTCCAGTCCAGCGTGAAACTACATCGGCTATGTCTTCGGCAGTTACCTCTTCCTTAATCATGGCGCTGTCGCCCTGTTTGTGTTTCAGGTCTTCCTGTATGTTCTTTATCTCAGCTTCCAGAGCCTGCAATTTGCCATAACGTATTTCAGCCACACGTCCATAGTCACCCTCACGTTCAGCTTTGTCGGCTTCGAACTTGAGCTGTTCTATTTCCTTCTTGTTCTGCTGAATTTTATTTACAAGTTCCTTCTCGCTTTGCCATTTGGCCTTGTAGGAAGTCTCCTGTTCTTTCAGTTCGGCAATCTCCTTGTTCAGTTGTGCCAGTTTGGCTTCATCCTTCTCACGCTTGATAGCCTCACGTTCAATTTCAAGCTGTTTCAACCTGCGTTCTATTTCGTCAAGCTCTTCAGGCAATGAGTCACGTTCCATACGCAGTTTTGCGGCAGCTTCGTCCATAAGGTCGATAGCCTTATCCGGCAAGAAACGTTCTGTGATATACCTGTTACTCAATTCTACGGCAGCTATGATAGCTTCGTCTTTGATACGTACCTGATGATGGTTCTCATATCTTTCCTTCAGACCACGAAGAATTGATATTGAACTCTGTGTGTCAGGTTCGTCCACCATTACAGTCTGGAAACGACGTTCAAGGGCCTTATCCTTTTCGAAATACTTCTGGTATTCGTCCAGTGTAGTGGCACCGATACTTCTCAGTTCGCCACGTGCCAATGCCGGTTTCAGGATGTTTGCGGCATCCATTGCGCCTTCGCCTTTACCTGCACCAACCAGAGTATGTATCTCATCGATGAACAATATTATGTTACCGTCCGATTTTGTTACCTCGTTGATGACAGATTTAAGTCTTTCCTCGAACTCTCCTTTATATTTCGCACCTGCTACCAGAGCACCCATGTCGAGCGAGAACAGCTGTTTGTTCTTCAGGTTTTCAGGTACGTCACCACGCAGGATACGCTGTGCCAGACCTTCCACGATAGCTGTCTTACCTGTACCCGGTTCACCTATCAGTATAGGGTTGTTCTTTGTACGGCGGCTCAGAATCTGAAGTACACGTCTGATTTCCTCGTCACGACCGATTACCGGGTCCAGCTTTCCTGTACGTGCAGCCTCAATCAGGTTTATTGCATATTTTGAGAGTGACTGATAAGTGTCCTCGCTTGACTGCGAAGTTACTTTCTGTCCCTGTCTCAGTTCGTTGATTGCGGCACGTAATTCCTTGTCTGTCATTCCGGCATCCTTGAGGATTGTTGCTACTGTACTCTTCACGTTGAGTAAAGCCAATATAATAGCTTCCAGTGAAACGAACTCGTCGCCAAGTTCTTTTGAGTACTCAACTGCCTTTTGCAATACATTATTGGTGTCGCGGCTCAGATATGCCTCACCACCCGAAACCTTAGGCAGCGATGCAATCTGTCTGTCAAGCACCGTAGCTACCTGCTGGCCGTTTATTCCAAGTTTCTGGAATATGAAGTTGGTCACGTTTTCGCCCACCTTCATCACGCCGGCAAGTATGTGTTCCGGCTCTATGGCTTGCTGTCCACGGCTTTGTACCATGTTCACAGCTTCCTGAACAGCCTCTTGCGATTTGATTGTAAAGTTGTTGAAATTCATATATATTCTCCTTTCTTATTTATTCTTACTTATTTATTTTTTATGACATAAGAACAAAAGACCATATTTTTTGTCCTTGTGTTCTTGTGTCTTAAATATGTTCTTTTAAAATTTTTTACTTTTACGACATAAGAACAAAAGTCCAAATTTTTTATGCTCTTATGTTCTTGTGTCTTAAACCACGCTTATATTACTCCAAATATCTTGCCAAACCCTTTTTTGAATGATTATATGTCTAAATGTCAGATACTTAGCGCTTAAGTCTGCAATTTTGTCCTTTTTCAGGACAGTTTGTCTGTAAAGTTTTTAGTATCTTTACACGGTAATTGAACTTTTATGGAAAAGAAAATAGAATTTGCACCAAACGTGATGCTTATCGATGCATCGTATCTTGATAGAGTAGGCCGTGATATGGCCGAACATTTTTCACCTATATTGAACAGAGAATTGCCGAAGGCCGACCTGGCTTCATTGCTTGAATACCTTGCACTCGATGCCGGAATAGTGTTGGGCGACAATGCCGTTCAGGTAATTTTCATTTACGATTCTGCTGAACCGCGTATGTCGTTCTGTACTCCTTCGGATTTGGCCAAAGAACTTAACAATGTAGCCTTCAAGAGTCAGCTTGGCGAATTTTCCATCTATTCTTTCCAGCCGTCCGATATGGCTACGTGCGAGGAACTTTTCAATGAAGCTCTTATGCTTGCAGGCGAATCTAAGGATGTGAAACGTGTCGTAGCAGTTGCCGACGAGGATGCTTATCAGCAGAAAACTCATTCCACACTCAATAAGATAAAAGGAAAAGACAGTGTAACCCTCTTCGGAATGAATCCCCCTAAGGATGAGGCTGCATATTCTTTCGAGATGTTAGGCTTTGCTATCCTTCAGTCATTGGGAATAAAAGCAGAAGAGTTGTAAGGTAAGTTTTTAGTTCCCCTCTAACAACCAATAACTCTTAATTTTTAATTTTTAATTCTTAATTATCTCCGTGTCCGATTTCCGTTTAAAAGTATTCTACAGCGTAGCAAAGAACCTTAGTTTCACAAAGGCTTCGCAAGAACTGTTCGTCAGTCAGCCGGCAGTGACAAAGCATGTACACGAACTGGAGAGTATGTACCATGTCCGTCTGTTCGACCGTACTAACAATAAGATTTCCCTTACCGAAGCCGGAAAGGTGATGATGGAACATTGCGAACGTATCCTCACAGAATACCGTAAGATGGAATACGACATGCATCTGCTTAATAACGAATATGCCGGTGAACTCCGTTTGGGAGCAAGCACCACTATTGCCCAGTACATCCTTCCCCCCATACTAGCCAGGTTTACCGAAAAATATCCCCAGATCAAAGTATCGCTTATTGATACCAATTCACGTAATGTGGAGAATGCCGTGTCAGAAAATGCCATCGATCTTGGCATGGTAGAAGGAGTATTCCGTACTCCGAACCTGAAATACGAAGCATTCCTTTGCGATGAGCTCGTGCCGGTTGTGCGCTCGTCCGCACTTCCTGCCGATGTTGAGGAAATCACCCTTGAAGAGTTCTGCAAGATACCTCTTGTCCTGAGGGAGAGAGGTTCAGGCACTCTGGATGCCATAGAAACCGTAATTGCGGAAGAAGGATTGAAACTTTCGTCGCTAAACGTACGTATGCATTTGGGCAGTACTGAGAGCATCAAGTCATTTCTGTCATGCAGTGACTGTATGGGTATAATATCCATTGCTGCCTTGGTTAAGGAACTGGGTGAAGGACTGTTCCGTGTGATAGACGTTTCCGGACTTCAGTTCACCCGCCATTTTTGCTTTGTGTCTGCACAAGGGCAGGAAATAGAGGCTGCACAACTTTTCATGCGCTTCGTGCGTAGCAGTTTGGAAAGAACTAAAGATAAATGAGATACAAGGCTTCAGTTACAAGTTGACAAGGTTTATATCCGTATGTAGGGCCTCGTCAACTAGTCACCCCGTCAACTAATAAATATATAATAATGAGTACAAGAGAAGAACAGATGAAATCGTT
>artificially_reared_1__coassemble_276_pt1 | contig 24848 bp, 23 predicted proteins | sample artificially_reared_1__metabat2_low_PE_002 | metagenome-assembled genome bin artificially_reared_1 | reverse complement strand
GATAGAAAGAACTGGACATTGGATGATTACAGGAAAAAAGCACCGAATGAACTAAGAAGAAACCCGGATCTATATAATAGACTTTTGGGTAATGAGAATAAATAAACATATTAACAACAATTTAAAAACAAAAGATTTATGGCAACTTTAAACAAAGAAGTTTGGGTAAACCAGATAAAGGAAAACTTTTAACCTGAGACATCATTTCTAAACTATGTACGTGACTTTTCTGGACTTGTTGAGAACAATGCAATCAACATGGCAGAGGCTGGAGTCGATCCTGATGTTTTAATCAATAATACAACCTATCCAATAAAGGTTGTACAGCGTATTGATAAGCCTATCCGTATTGAACTTGATACTTTTGAAACTGAAAATACGCTCGTAAGAAGGCCTGAAGCTATAGAATACAGCTATGATCAGTTGGAATCTGTTCTGATGGGACATCGCAATATATTGCGTGCAAAGACAGCTTTAAAGGCTGCTCATGCTTATGCACCACAGGAAAATACAGAATATACGCCTGTTATCGGTACAACAGGTGATGTCGTATCGGGAAGAAAACGTATGACAATAGAGGACATTCTTAGCTTAAAAGAACGTTTCGATGATTTTGACTTACCACAGGAAAATCGTTACCTGGTATTGAATCCCAAACACCTTTCAGACCTTATTCTGTTTGATGTAAAGGCCTTCAAAAACATTCTTGACATCGTAAACGGTGTTCCTCAGCGTTTTGCCGGTTTTAACATCTTACAGACAACCGGAACACCAATTTATAATGCAACAACAATGGAGAAAGTTGCTTTTGATGCAGCAGCTGCACCAGATACAGATACATTCTGTTCTTTTGCTTTCCATACTGATGAAGTAATGAAGGCGGACGGTGATTTGCACTTGTATGCACGTTATGACGATCCTGAAGAACGTGGAACTATAGTCGGCTTTGATAAGCGATTTATAGCTTATACTATAAGAAATAAGGGTATCGGAGCGATTGTTAGTGCAAAAGGCTAAAAACAGCCTTAAAATAAAAAATACAGTCCTGTTCTATTATATTAGAATGGGGCTGTATTTTTTTATAACTTTGCCGTATGGCACGTGATAAAGAACTAACAGAAAAAAGAAACAAAGCTATCTGTAAGCGTTATAAATACCTTACAGAAGTAAAGCACTTGCGTTTTGATTATGTAGTAGAAATACTATCTACTCAAGAGTTTTTTTTATCCGAATATAGGATAATGGCTATTATTAGGAAAGCCGCTAAAAATGGTGATTTGTAACTTATAGCTTATTTAATTAAGATTTACATTGCCTTTATTATATCGCTTTTCATTAAGAAAGCTATTAACTTTTTAGATGGTTTTGCGATTGGCTCTTACAAGTTTGGGATATGAAAATGATTAAAAGTCATGGTTCATACCGTCATGGTAAAAATATTTTTCGGTGGTTTTCGGATATTTTTCAGATAGTTTTATTATGTGTTGAGAATAAAAAAGGTCCTTTTTGAGACTGTTTCAGTAAAAATAAAAAATACCGTGTCGGTATAAACACGGTATTTTACTTTGCTGATTAAAAAGCACTTATTTATTTTGCATCATCTTCATTCATTCTTTTTGTCAGATTCTCAATCAGCTTGCTCAAATAAGAAGTTCTGTTTTTTCGCTCTTTCATAGCAATATATGCATCATAATAATCGCCCAAATCAATGTTGAACACGAAACTAAGGTATTCCATAAATTCCTTTATTTCTATGTTGCCATGATTTATATCACCAGAAGAAACAAGCGCATAGCCCAATTCTATCAAGGTATTTTTTTTCCCGGTAAAACACACAGAGTTAAATTTAGAACTTCTTTCAGTTTTGTATTCAGCATTGTTTAATTTAACCATCCTGTTTTCTAAATAAACTTTCAAATACTTGTTGCAAAGTATTTTTGCGGTTTTATAGTCATATCCGGTTGAAAATAATGGGTCTGCATCATATTGGGAACTTTCAAAACTTGGCATTATTGAAGTTCCTATTGGTTTTCGAGTAAAATAAAAATTATCCAAATGGGTTGATTGGGAACGTATATACTGATAAAACTCTATATTGTTGCGGAAGAAATACGTTAGCTTATCCAATTCTGCACTCAAATATTCCCGGATGCAGTCATTACTACCATCTGGGCATTTCAACTCTATATTGTACACCTTATTGAAATAGATATACTTGCTAAGAATTTCCGGTTTCAATTCTTTGAAAAAATATATTTCATCTTCTACACTCGGAAATGAATAGCTAATAATCATTTCTCTTAGTTGTTCGTACATAGGTGCAATGAACCTTACCATATACAAGGCATTATCCATTGCAGAATCAACACCACAATCCCTTAATTGGATTTCAGCGTCAATCTTAGCCAGTATTTCTTCCGCAAATCTTTTCATGCTACATACTATCAACCATTTGTAACACCCCGTTTATATCACCTTTCCCAATATAATGCAAGCATTGCTGTATCTTCTCAGCAGACCAATCCCACCATTTCAGCGCTTCGAGCTTCTGTATCACTTCTTCATCGAAACGCTTTCTTATCGGTCTGGCAGGAACACCGCCAACTATCGTATAAGGTGGTACATCTTTCGTAACAACGGCACGGGAGCCTATGATTGCCCCGTTGCCGATGTGAACGCCAGCCATAATCAATGCTTCATAGCCTATCCATACATCGTTGCCTATCACGATGTCGCCTTTGTTATCCCAAGCTGTTACCACGTCCGATTTCTGCAAATCCCAATCTTCATAAAAAAGCGGAAAAGTATAGGTGGATAAGGATTTCAAGGTATGGTTGGCACAGTTGAACAGAAATTTCACACCGCAGGCAATGGAACAAAACTTGCCAATTATCAGCCGCTCATGGTTAATAGGATAATGATAAAGCACATTGTTCCGCTCGAAAAGTAACGGGTCGGACACGAAATCATTGTAGATGGTGTAGTCGCCCACTTTGATAGACGGGTCTTTTACAACCGCATTCAGGTACACAGTCTGCGTGTCGCCTGTGCGTGGATATATCTTTTTCATCATGACATTCAGTTTTTAATAGTGTTTATATTTCAGATAAATAACAGATTGCACCCCAAGTCCAATTACGAACAGGTATTCTACCGTCCAATAAACGGCAAGAGGTACATCCCAATGGCTCAATCCCCACAGGTAGAGCAGATAGGCAACAATGGTTGTCGCCTGAAAGATGAAAGCTGTCCGTGTTGCTCCTGTTCCCGTTACAGCATTCATATAGACATAACCGGGTAAGGCAAAGACGTAGTTAAGCAACATGACCACAAACGGCAACCATGCAGTTTGCACGATATTCGAATTATCTGTATAGACACTGACAACAGACTGATGAAATACCAACGCAAGCGTAATCAGCGGTAAGCCGACAGCATAGCCTAATCGGATTACCCTACTGCATAACTGAAACACTTGTTCTCTTTCGTTTGCTCCAATCAGATTACTTACCAATGAGCCAGTTGTGGCGGCAAACGAACTGACAATGACAAAGAACAGGGCAGATATGCTTCGGAGAATGTTTGCTACTGCCAGTTGCAATTCTCCCAAATGTTCTATTGCTACGAAAAACAGAAACCAAGGGGCTACGCTGATAAACGAATGGAACATGCTCCAAACGGATACACGACAAACATGTAGTAATACACCTTTGTCGAAGCTCCAAGACAAGCCATAAAGCCTTTTAACCATTTTACGTGAAACATGGATTGCCAGCACTGCCAACGAACATGTTTCGGAAAAAGACGATGCGATGGCTGCACCTGCTATTCCCATGTCCCAATGGAATATGAGCAGCCAATTACTTGGAATGTTCACTAATACGGCTGTCAGAGCCGCCATGTTCAAGGCTTTTGTATAGGTAATACCGACCATGAACGAGCGTAAGGCAAGGAATGGAAAGGAGAACAACAGTCCCCAAATTCGCCCGTCCAAATAATCAATCACAGCATGATAGACTTCCGCAGAAGCAATCAGCTTACTTAGAATAATCGGGGAAAACAGTTTGGAGAACAAATACAAAAAGACAGCAAGTCCCGACAGGAAAAACAATCCTTGAAAAAATGTCTTCCCTGTTTCGGAATAATGCTGCTCGCCATTACGCCGTGCGATAACGACCTGTAAGCCCAAACTGAAACCGAAGCCGAGCATATAGATAGCCAGATACCAAACCCCAGCAAGGGCGGATGCACCCAGTTCTATTTCTCCTACATGCCCCAAGAAAATAGCATCGGTGATATTGATAAGTTGTTCGATAAGGATGCTCATCATTACGGGAAAGTTGATGAGCCAAATATTCTTATATGTATAGTTCATTGTTCAACTTGATATGATGCGACAAGTCCTGCTGCACAAGGCGGCATGACACATCGCATAATTATGAATTTGGAATAATGGCAAAACAAGAAAGGACAAACCTATTATAAGCCTGTCCATTGTTGAATAGCTATGACTAAAATGCTATCCGTTAAGCGTAGCTATATGCACACTTGCCATTTCATATGGGTTGAACAATCTGTATTACTAAAGTAATATACCACAAAAGTAGTAAAATCTGGAAAATGAATATTATAATCCAAAGACTTTTTATGATTATCATCGTAAATCATCGTTATCCATATGCTTAATAAGATTATCCGTTAGTTTACGAAGATAAATCGTCGCTCTTTCATGGCAATATACGCATCATAATAGCCGCCTAAATCAATATTGAACATAGGATTCATGAACTCCTTGATTTCAATATTTCCATGATTGATGTTACTGGAAAAAGCCAAAGCATAACCAAGTTCTATTAGTGTAGCTTTTCTTTTATATAAAAGAAAATTCAATCTTTATAATTCGCACGTTTGAACATTTAATTATTTGGAGTAAAGTAAAATCCCCAGATTCCAAAACTATGACGCAAGACAGGTATAAGTCTCATAATAAATCCCATAATGCCCCATCTTTTAAGCCTTTTATCTAAATAGTAAAATGTAGATATAGATTTAATATTAGAAGACCATTTTTCTATAGTACAAGGATCATCAACTCCCCATTTGAATAAAGCTTTTGTATTACTTACCGATTTTTGCTTATTGCTATTTTTACACATGAGTGTGCTTATTCTTTCAAAATATAGATTACTACCAGGAAAATAGTGTGATAAATTTTGGACGCATTGCATCACTAATGTTTCCTCAAAATACATAAAAAGTCCCTCACATATAAACAAGAAGTGATTATGAGGATGCCTTTCTCTCAAAAATTCTATCCATTCTGTTGAGAATGCAGATCCGCTTAAGCATTTTTCATTTTTAGCTTCAGGCAATATTTCCTTTCTAAGTTCTATAACTTCTGGCAAATCCAATTCATAGAATATGGCTTTGTGGTTATTCCTTATTCGTTGAACGCGTGGATCTAAACCGCAACCTATGAGTATGATAACAGGCGCATTCTCTTTTTTTATATATTCTTCTACGATATGGTCTAAGTAGTCAGTTCGTATTGCAACTCCATTTTGACTATGTTTGTCTTTATCAAACTTTGAAAAATCATAATCAATGGCATTTACCAACTCACAACTAATCTCATCATGAAATAATGCATCACTACGTTTGCTTTCTTCTGCACGCATCCAAAGAGGAATTAATAATGTTTCTGCTACATTATCTTTTAGGGTAATTCTAATTTTTTCCATAACTACGCATTTAATAATTGATTTATTGCTGCAAAATTGCTTATTTTGCTTATGTATGTGTTACTCTAAAAGGAATCCTATTTTAATATAAAGGAAAATGATACAATATAAGCTGAAAATTAACAACATTATAGGCAATCAATGCAATATAGATGATGCTATTCGTTTCTCAGCATCTAAAAAAGTAGAAGAGAGAACTTGGCTTATTCAAAGACCTGATTTTCGCGGTCAATTTTATGAGTATAGAAATCACTTTTTTGATATAATGAATCATAAAATTCAATATGATTATGACTGTTGTTTAGAAACCATTCATTCGGGAACTTCTTTTTTGGCTTTTGAAACAATACTAAAAGGGAACGTAAAACGTATTCGAAATGGGAAAACAAAAGAATGGCTAAAAGGAGATTCCAATATAATATTAGCTTCAGATTATAAAAATGAATATAATTTTTTTAGAAAAGGGGCTGTATTTGAAATGTTTAGTTTTATTGTTTCTCCAATATTTTTACTTGAATTAGTGAACAAATATCCAGATATTTTTGAGTCATCTTATTTAAAGATGAAACAAGAGAATTTGTTCTTTATGTCAGAGAATAATGTACAATTAACTTCTACGTTACAAAAAATAATACATGAAATTATGCATAGTAAGTTAATGGGGAATTATTCTGATATATACATAGAATCAAAAATATTAGAATGTATAACATCATTTTTGTTGTTGTCTGTAAAAAATAATAATAAGAAGAATAATTCCAATTATTCATTAGCTATACGTGATAAAATGTATCATGCCAAAAATATTTTGGATACAGAATTTTTAAGTCCCCCTACTTTACATAACCTTGCATTGCAAGTAGGAACAAATGAATGTACACTTAAATCTGCTTTTAAGTATTTTTTTAATCAAACTGTTTTTAACTATATATACAACTTGCGTATGAACTTAGCTATTCAATATTTGTTGGATACAAATAAAACTATTTCTGAAATTGCAAGTTTAGTAGGATATGAATATCAAAGCCATTTTTGCACTGCTTTCAAGCGTAAATATTTGATTTCACCTTTAGAATATAGGAATCAAATAAAAAATCATTAGATTATCTTAGATAAGAATGTCGACCTTTAACAAACCTATACTATTCCATATTATCATTAAGTAATAGCTTATAGAATTAGAATATAGTTCTTGTATTATTAGGAATATTATAAGGATATTTTGTATGCTTGAAATTGAAATATGATATTTCAATATTAGAATTTTATATCAAATTATTTTTAGTGCAAGGTGCAAGCTATATATATAAATATAGACTTGCACCTTGCACTAATCGGAAAATATTTATTATCAGATATTTGTGTATTTCAAAAACAACTCGTATCTTTGAACCTAAGATAAAGGCAGACACAATCCCGACAAGGGAAGTCAAATGCTCTTAAAAAAAATGCCTAATTCGTACCCCCCTTAAAGATAGAGGTACGCTAAAATATTGATTTTAAGACTTGTGAACCGCATGGTTCGAGCCCCAAGCGGCTTTGAACCTTTTCCTGTGACCTTAACAAATATCTGAAAATCACGCATTTACTTTATTTCCTTCTCCTGTAGCGTTTTATCCAAGGCTATTAGAGTTTATATCGAATAATTGATTAAAGCGTTCTTTGACTTATCTTTGTGTTCTAAAAAGTTCAATAGATGTATTACGACAAGATTCGCCACCGTCATAGCCAAGTGCTTGCAGCGACAGGATTAACTCCTGTTGAGTTTGACGCCTTATTAATAACTTTCAAGTACCATTGGGATGAATATTACAGCCATTTTACCTTGGAAGGTAAAGTGCGTCAACATATATCTTACAACAGGAAGACCAGTGTGTTGCCTCTGATTCAGGACAAAATGTTCTTCATATTGGTATATCTGAAGACCAATCCCCTTCAGGAACTCCATGCCATTCAGTTTGAGATGACCCAGCCCCAGGCCAATAGATGGATTCATCTGCTTTCAGAGATTCTCCGGCGTACATTGAAAACGCTTGGTGAATTGCCGGACCGTAACTCCAAACGTCTGATACACATCCTTCAAGGATGCGAAGAAGTCTTGTTGGACGGAACCGAGCGACCTATTCAACACCCTTTGGATGAAGACAGGAAGTCTGCATGCTATAGTGGTAAAAAAAACTCATAGTATAAAGAATAACCTGTTATGTACCAACAATCTTAGGATTGTATGGCTGAGCTCCACATACGAAGGGCATGTCCATGACAAAAAGATTTGTGATGAAGAACCTCTTCTACTTCCCAAAGGTATTAGACTCTGGCAAGATACAGGCTTCATCGGACACAGGCCGGATGGGGTTGAAATATGTATGCCCAAAAAGAAACCTAAAGGAAAAGAGCTTACTAGTGCTGAAAAACAAGAGAACAAGCGGATTTCCGGAATCAGGATTAAAGTGGAGCATGCCATAGGTAGTATGAAAAAATGCCGTATTGTCAAAGAACGATTCAGATGCCATAAATTCGGTTTCGAAGATATGGTGATTCTTATTGCTTGTGGATTACACAATTTCAGAATCAGTCACAAAATGAGTCATATAACAAATTAATCTATATAATGTCTAATACATTTTTATAAATGACAGACCGTTATAATCTCCAATGACTATAACGGTCTGTTACTTTTATTTCTGCGAAAGTTCCTCAAGAGTTTTACCCTCGTACTCGCAAATCGCTTTCTTATATATCATTGGAATAGGAACAGGTTCCTTAGTGGCAACATCATAACCTACAAGCACAGTGCGACACTGGCATTTCATCACGCCACTAGCCTTGTTTACTGCACGTTGCAGCAATGTGAGACTTTTATTTCCAAGATGAACCACTGTAGTTTCAATAATCAGTTCATCTGAAAAAAATACCGGTGCCATGAAATCGGCATTTATATTTGCTACTACCACACCGAATTTATTCCAGTCATGCAAATCACCGAAAACATCCTTGAAATAAGTTGTCTTCGCCAGGTCATACAAAGAGAAATACACTGAGTTGTTCATGTGTCCGAACTGGTCAACATCGCTGAAACGGATTTGAGCCGGTATTACGTGCTTAAAAAGGATTTCATCTTCCATACGAATATTCTTATTTGGTTATTTTGCTCAAATATAATTCTTTTTTTTGTCATCCGTCAACTAATTGACGGAAATATTAGTAATTTTGCCGTCAATAAAATAAATATTCAACAAAAATAAAACATTATGGAAAATAAATTCAGTAGAGAAACTCTATGTGTACAGGCCGGATGGCAACCTAAAAAAGGTGAACCGAGAGTATTGCCTATATATCAGTCGACAACATTCAAGTACGAAACAAGTGAGCAGATGGCACGCCTTTTCGACCTTGAAGAATCAGGATATTTCTATACAAGACTTCAGAATCCTACAAACGATGCAGTAGCTTCAAAAATAGCTGCATTGGAAGGAGGTGTGGGTGCCATGCTTACATCATCCGGGCAGGCTGCCAACTTCTATGCAGTGTTCAATATCTGCGAAGCAGGCGACCACTTTGTCTGTTCTTCTACTATCTATGGCGGAACTTTCAACCTGTTTGCCGTAACAATGAAGAAACTCGGAATAGAATGTACTTTCGTTGATGCAGACGCAAGCGAAGAAGAAATATCAAAGGCTTTCCGTCCAAACACAAAGTGTCTGTTTGGCGAAACTATCTCAAACCCTAGTATCAATGTTTTGGACATTGAAAAATTTGCACGTATAGCACACAATCATGGTGTACCTTTGATTGTAGACAATACTTTTGCAACTCCTATCAACTGCCGCCCATTCGAATGGGGAGCCGACATAGTAACTCACTCTACTACCAAATATATGGACGGACATGCCACATGTGTGGGTGGTGCTGTAGTGGACAGTGGAAACTTCGACTGGGATGCACACGCCGACAAATTCCCCGGACTAACAAAACCTGATGAATCATATCACGGACTGATTTACACAAAGGCATTCGGAAAAATGGCTTATATCACCAAGGCTACAGTTCAGCTTATGCGAGATTTAGGTTCAATACAGTCACCTGAAAATGCTTTCTTATTGAATCTAGGACTTGAAACCCTGCATCTGCGTATGCCACGCCACTGCGAAAATGCTCAGAAAATAGCAGAATGGCTTGAAGCTAATCCGAAAGTAAAATGGGTGAACTATTGTGGACTAAAGAGCAGCAAATATTATGAATTGGCTCAAAAATACATGCCTAACGGCTCATGCGGAGTAATTGCCTTCGGACTGAACGGAAGCCGTGAGGAAGCTATAGAATTTATGGACAACCTGAAGATGATCTGCATCGTTACTCACGTGGCAGACGCACGTACATGTGTGCTTCATCCTGCAAGTCACACTCACCGTCAGCTCAGCGACGAACAGCTGATAGAGGCTGGCGTAGCTCCCGACCTGATACGTCTGTCTGTAGGTATAGAAAATGTAAATGATATTATAGCAGACCTGAACCAGGCAATGGAGAAGGTGAAATAAACTATACTATAAAGCATAAAAGAACTTCCCCGCCAGTACTGACCAAAGTACCGGCAGGGAAGTATATATAAATGATTAAGAAATTTAGAGATTTAAAGAATCAGAACATTCTTTTTTCTGCACAACAGATAAATTCATCTGCAGCCATGTCTTTATAATAATACACTTCGGTCACAGGCTGATAAATGTAAGATGAAAATTGATACAATTGAACAGCAGCAAACTTTCTGTCTTTAGAATACATGTAATCCATTCGTATACCACCTGTATTCCCACTTTTCACTGTCTTTTCACCTGAGAAAGAGCAACTGTCCAATACTGATTTAAGACTACGAAAATCTGCTGCTTCGTAAAAATCACTCTTTACCGAAATACGACTATCTGTAGGAGTATAGAACCAACTGTGACTCTTCCAAAACAAACGGAAAACACCAACAAGAAGACACGCTGCTCCCAATGTCATTATAAGCATGCTCAATGAAGAAGATTCGTTCTCTTCAATTATAGAAAAATAAAAGGCCAATCCGCCAACGAGAATCAAAATAACTGAAAAAATGATTGAACGTATGTCTGTACGGCGTGCAACATGTTCATGAATATTTGTAAACAAAGAATTTGAGTCCATAATAATTTTAGTTTGTCTTTTTCTTATGAATTAATATTAATGATAATTTAATTTGGAAAAGGTATAAAACCCCTTAAGGGAAGTTACAATAACTATAAAAAATGACAAATAAATGGACTAAATAATAATTCGGCACAACTGGTAAAGATACATTATATGGCTACCGGTCATACCTACACGAAATTTACTGGAGTTTAAACATTCTGATATAAAGTTCTGGTGCTGCATATATTCTGCTATCATACGTACAGCATATTTTGCCCACAGAACAGAAGTTTTATAAATTTGTCTGGCAGTCAGTTTAACCATAACGCGAATATTTACCGCCAAATTTCCTAACTGACTAACATCTGCTGCCAACATCTCCGTACGACTATAGTCATTGGCAGACAACAGATTTTTGCACACATTAAAATATTCTCTACTATTTCTGTCAATACTTTCGGATTGCATGCACACACTGGAATCATTTACAACAGTGCATGACGTAACAATAGAAAGCAAAAGCCCCCAGAATATAAGAATTAATATGTGTATTGATTTTTTCAAAAATACTTTTTTTATTTCGCGGCCGTAAAGTTAAGAAAAGATTGGATTCAAAACAAAAAAATCTCCACACCGACATCATCGATATGGAGATTTGTATTATTTCAGGTTTATAAGTTTTTTAATCTTCTACTGGCTGGAAATCTTCCTTACCAACACCGCAAACAGGACATACCCAATCTTCTGGAATATCCTCAAATGCAGTACCTGGAGCTATTCCGCTATCCTGATCACCTGTTTCAGGATCATAAACCCAATCACAAACTGTGCAAATGTACTTTTTCATAACGCTTTCTAATTTAAAATAAATGTTAGTCTATTATTTCAATATTAATTACAGAACAAATGTAAATATAAAATTGTTCAAATCATAACATATCATACAATATTTTTCTCAAATCATCCATTCCTGATGATGCACCTTTTGATATGACTTGTATTTTTCTATCTGATGAAATTTTTACCGGATTAGGGTCTATCAGATATACAGGAATATCAGTATCCGCGTAATTAAGTAACCCAGCGGCAGGATAAACATTCAATGACGTACCAATAATAATAAATATATCTGCCTTTTCGACGTAATCTATTGCAGTTTCTATCATAGGAACAGACTCGCCAAACCAAACAATGAAAGGACGAAGCTGTGTTCCATCATCTGCCAAATCGCCTATTTTAATTTCAAAATTCTCCGGTGACAGTTCTTTGATATATTTGGGATTGTTAGGCTGACGACTTGATGTCACTTTTGTAAGTTCACCATGTAAGTGAATTACATTTGTACTTCCGGCACGTTCATGAAGGTTATCAACATTTTGTGTAATAACCGTCACATCAAAATCCTTTTCCAGTTCCGCCAAAATCTTATGTCCTCTGTTTGGCTCTACGTTCAACAACTGTTTTCTTCTGTCGTTATAAAAATCGATTACAAGTTTAGGATTTGCAGCATATCCCTCAGGCGTAGCAACTTGTTCAACAGGATATTTCTCCCACAAACCACCAGAATCCCGAAAAGTACTAATTCCACTCTCAGCGCTCATGCCTGCACCTGTCAATACTACTATTTTTTTCATATCAGTCTGTACTTTTATACATTTCGAACACAAAAATAAGAAAAATTATCACTCAAAACACCTCACTTTCAAAGAAAAAAGATACCTTTGCCATCCGAATAATTAATATAAAATTTACAATTAAATTCATGGATAAATTCAGTTATGCCATTGGCCTTGGAATAGGTCAAAACTTGTGGAGCATGGGTGCCCGCAACATTCAGGTAGAAGATTTCGCACAAGCTATCAAAGATGTACTTGAAGGAAACAAGACAGCTATAACTCATGATGAAGCACGCGAAATAGTAAACAAGTTTTTTACTGAACTTGAAGAAAAAGTAAATTCAGAAAATATAGAAAAAGGCAAGGCTTTCCTTGAAGAGAACAAGAAGAAAGAAAATATTGTTACATTGCCAAGCGGACTTCAGTATGAAATCATTACTGAAGGTAATGGAAAAAAACCAAAAGCAACAGACAGAGTACGTTGCCACTATGAAGGAACTCTTATTGATGGTACAATGTTTGACAGTTCCATTAAACGCGGTGAACCTGCTGTATTTGGTGTCAATCAGGTTATTCCAGGATGGGTAGAAGCATTACAGCTCATGTCTGAAGGTGCAAAATGGAAACTTTATATTCCTTCTGAACTTGGTTATGGTGCACACGGAGCCGGTGAGATGATTCCTCCTCACAGCACACTTATATTCGAAGTGGAACTTATAGAGGTTCTTTAATGCAGAAAACAAATAACTAAAATATTAATATCTTAAAAATTACTAGCAACAAAAATGAAAAAAAGTACAGCTCTTATGGTATTGGCTGCTGCAGCCGGACTTGCTTCATGCGGTCAAAGCGGTGCTCCTAAAGCAAACATGAAAAGTGATGTTGATACACTTTCATACATGGTGGGAGTAAGCAATTCTCAAGGTTTAAAAGATTATGTAGTTGGTCGTCTAGGTGTTGACACTACTTATATGGCAGACTTCATCAAAGGTATAAAAGAAGGTATTAAGAGTACTTCTGCTAAAGAAAAAGCTTACATGGCAGGTATGCAGATAGGCCAGCAGGTTAGTGGTGATATGTACGATGCTATCAACAACCAGCTGTTTGCAGGCGACTCTACAACAACAATGAGTAAAGAAAACTTCCTTGCAGGTTTCATTGCTGCTGTTGAAGAAAACAGCCTTGTTGCTCCAGATTCTGCTTCTGTATACGTACGCACTAAATCTGAAGAAATAAAGACTAAAGCTCTTGAAGCTAAATATGGTGAATATAAGAAAGAAAACGAAGAATTCTTAGCCAATAACAAGAGTAAAGATGGTATCAAAGTTACTGAAAGCGGACTTCAGTACAGAATCATCAAAGAAGGTAAAGGTGCAATCCCTACTAAGACTTCTCGCGTAAAAGTACATTACAAAGGTACAATGATTGATGGAACTGAATTCGACAGTTCATACGAACGTAAAGAACCAACTACATTCCGTGCTGACCAAGTTATCAAAGGTTGGACAGAAGCTCTTACTATGATGCCTGTTGGCTCTAAGTGGGAACTTTATATTCCACAGGAATTGGGTTACGGTTCTCGTGAAGCTGGTAAAATCAAACCTTTCTCTACTTTGATTTTCGAAGTTGAACTTATTAGCATTGAAAAATAATTATTTCATAAAAGAAATAAAACAAACCAGATTAAAAATCAAGTAACCACAAAAGATTGAACTGGTTTACATTATACGGTTACATAAAGAGGCTGTCTTTTTGAAGATGGCCTCTTTTTTTGTTAGATACTACTGAAAAATCAGTCTCCATAAAGTTATGATTTCTACACATAAAAAAGCACCCCAAAAGTCTTATATAAACTTTTGAGGTGCCATACTCTCACTAAAGGGATTTATGCTATAAATAAATTATTACCAAACTCTACAACGGTTTTCAGGAGCAAGATACATTGAATCTTTTTCTGTAATTCCGAACGCTTCGTACCATGCGTCGACATGTGGAAGCGCACCGTTTACACGCCATTCACCAAGTGAATGTGGATCTGACTTAGTACGTGAACGAATTTCCTCTTCACGGATATTACCTGCCCAAAGAGTAGCATATGCAATGAAGAAACGCTGGTCTGCTGTAAATCCGTCTTCTTCAGGAAGAGGATTGTTCTTAGTAGCATTTTTGAATGCAAGATAAGAAACATTCAAACCTCCGTGGTCTGCTATGTTTTCACCCAAAGTCAACCGTCCGTTAGCTTTCAATCCTGGAAGAACTTCAATATTATTAAAGAAATCTACCATTACTTTTGTACGTTCGTTGAAACGGTCGCCATCACCTTCTGCCCACCAGTCTTTCAGGTTACCGTCTTTGTCATACTGACGTCCTTGGTCGTCGAATCCGTGTGTCATTTCATGACCGATTACCACACCGATTGCACCATAGTTGAAAGCATCGTCAGCATTCATATCGAAGAACGGATACTGAAGAATTGCAGCAGGGAAACAAATTTCGTTAGTCTGAGGATTATAATATGCATTTACAGTCTGAGGACTCATCAACCACTCATCCTTGTCAACAGGTTTTCCGATACGGCTAAACATGTCTTTTGTGCCCCACTGTGCTGCACGGCATACGTTTGCCCAATATGAGTCTTTTTCTATATTAAGGTCTGAATAATCTTTCCATTTATCAGGATAACCAACTTTTACGTGGAATGTAGAAAGTTTCTCCATAGCTCTCACCTTAGTGCTGTCGCTCATCCATTCCTGAGCCTGAATGCGTTCGCCAAGAGCAGTCTGAAGATTCTTTACCAATGTTACCATACGTTCCTTAGAAGCAGCCGGGAAGTATTTTTCCACATACATCTGTCCAACTATTTCACCCAACATTCCGTTCACTGCGTTTACAGCACGTTTCCAACGTGGCTGATTTGCCTGGCGACCAGACAAAACCTTACCGTAGAAATCAAATCTTGCAGCAACGAAATCATCACTCAAATAGCTTGCAGCAGCATCAAGAAGATTGTACTGCAAGTAAGAGATATGGCATGATAGCGGCAAAGTATTTATAAGTCTTTCCACTTCCTTGATAGGCTCAATCTGCTCTACATTAAGTTCTGTCACACCTTCTACACCCAAAGCCTTGAGATAAGCATCCCAATCTATTCCAGGGAAAGTCTTCTTCAAGTCATCGTATGACATTTTATGATAATTTGCTTCCGGATTACGACGTTCAACTGCGCTGTAAGAAGCCTTTGCAATAGCTGTTTCGACCTCCATCACATCGGCCATTTTCTGTTTAGCCTCATCTTCAGAGAAACCTGCTAATGTGAAAAGCTTAGTGATATAGAGCTTGTACTGTTCACGGATAGCAGTTGTACTTTCGTCTGTATCAAGATAGTATTCCTTTTCACCAAGATTAATACCTCCCTGGGCAATCTGGAAGATATTCAAAGTACTGTTCTTTGGATCACCGTAAACATAATTGCTGAAATATGTACCTATACCGTTATTGAACATTTCAGCCTTAACCTGCATTATCTGGTTCTTGTCAGATATTGCAGCTATTCTGTCAAGCATAGGTTTGATAGGAGCTATACCATCAGCATTAAGTTTTACACTATCCATCGCAAGATTATATAAATCCCCGATTTTCTGTCCTTGACTTCCAGCGGGATTTTCTTTTGAAGCAAACCCTTCTATCATTTCCTTCAACTGCTTCTGATTGTCTTCGATAAGCATTTCGAATGCACCATAGCGTGAATATTCAGCTGTCAGCGGATGAGAATCATTAAAACCGCCACAAGCAAAACGAAAGAAATCATTACCCGGAACTGCTGTTGTGTCAAGGTTAGCAAGGTTTATTCCTGTGCTTACCTTTGCTTCTTTTTGGCCTGCACATCCGGAAAGTGCGGCTACAGCCAATGCTGCAAAAGCAATACAATGTTTAGTTTTCATAAATTAATATTTAGTTATAGTTCTGTTTTAAGTTCATCAATTTCCATAAGAGCAGCCTCCCATTCTTCCTCTATCTGAGTTATCTGATTTTTCAGTTCCTGATGCTGCTCATAAAGCTTCATATCGGCAGCTCCTTCTGGTGTTGCCATCTTTTCTTCCAATTGAGATATTTGAATCTCTATTTTAGAAATTCTGTCTTCACAATCGGCTGCCTGCTTTTCAAGTTTCCTTATTTTCTTATTTAACTCTTTCTGAGCTTCATAAGAAAGCTTGCTTTCCGACTGTGCAGGCTGTTGCACATCTTTTTTCTGTGATGAAGATGTAGGCGACTGCGACAGATGGAGTTCATTCAGACTTTCCATTTTCTTTTTCTGAAGGAAATCGTATATTCCACCGATATGTTCCTTTACGACTCCACCGCCAAACTCATAAACTTTTGTAACAAGTCCATCTAGAAACTCACGGTCGTGAGATACGACAATCACCGTTCCGTCAAACTCTTTAATGGCTTCTTTCAGCACATCTTTGGAACGCATATCCAAATGGTTGGTAGGCTCGTCAAGTATAAGAAAATTTACAGGTTCGAGCAGAAGTTTTATCATTGCCAGACGGCTGCGTTCTCCTCCTGAAAGGACTTTTACTTTTTTGTCAGATGCTTCACCTCCGAACATGAATGCTCCTAGAATGTCACGTATCTTAAGACGAATATCACCCTTTGCTACACGGTCTATAGTATCGAATACTGTAACATTCTCATCAAGCAACTGTGCCTGGTTCTGTGCAAAATATCCTATCTGTACATTATGGCCTATTACCAGCTTACCATCGTAAGGAATCTGGTCCATAATACATTTTACCAACGTAGACTTCCCTTCACCGTTCTTACCTACAAATGCGACCTTTTCACCTCTGTTTATCGTAAGTGTCACATCATGAAATACAACATGGTCACCATACGCTTTTTTTACATTCTCGCATATAACCGGATAGTTTCCCGAACGTATTGCCGGTGGGAACTTCAATCTCAAAGAAGAAGTATCCTCATCATCTATCTCAATAGGAACAATCTTTTCAAGCTGCTTAATGCGGCTCTGCACCTGAACAGCCTTTGTAGCCTTATATCTGAAACGTTCGATAAACTCTTCGGTATCCTTTATTTCCTTCTGTTGGTTTTCGTATGCACGAAGCTGCTGTTCACGGCGTTCCTTACGCAATACCACAAACTCGTCGTACGGAACCTTATAATCGTATATATGTCCGCATGATATTTCTATAGTTCTGTTCGTAACATTATTGATGAAAGCACGGTCGTGACTGACAAGCACCACAGCCCCAGGGCTCATCTTCAGAAAGTTTTCAAGCCACTGAATACTCTCTATGTCAAGATGGTTTGTAGGCTCGTCGAGTAAAAGGACATCAGGACGTCGCAACAAAAGTTTGGCGAGTTCAATACGCATTCTCCAGCCACCGCTGAATTCAGAGGTAGGTCTGTCAAAATCGTTCCTTGAAAAACCCAGACCTGTAAGCGTACGTTCTATCTCTGCCTTGTAGTTAGTCCCTCCCATCATCATAAACCTCTCATTCTCGTGAGTGAAACGGTCTATAAGTTCATGGTAACTTTCAGAATCATAGTCTGTTCTATCAGCCAGTTCCTGATTCATTTTAGAAATACTGTCCTGCAATTCGAATATATGCTCAAAAGCCATTTCGGCCTCAGCCATCACAGTTCTGGTATCACTCAATATCATTACCTGAGGCAAATATCCTATCGTTACACCACGTTGAACTGCCACTACACCTTCGGTGGGAGACTGCAAACCTGCAAGAATCTTAAGCATGGTAGATTTACCAGCCCCATTCTTACCAACAAGCGCAATACGATCCTTTTTATTTATCACGTACGAAACGTCCTCAAACAGAGGAGTAACTCCAAACTCTACTTTTAATCCTTCTACTGAAATCATTCTCTACATATTGATTTACAAAGTGTCGGCAAAGTTAGTATTTTTACGTTAAACAGGAATTATCGATTAACAAGATTTTATAATGCAAACAAAAAATAAGAGACGCTCTCAATCACAGAGAACGCCTCCCAACTGAAGGATTAAATTTAAGAGAGAGATAGTAATTAATAATTTGTTTCCACAAATATATATTAAAATAAACAATTGCAAAAATTTAAAGCATAATTCTTTCAAAATAAAAGTAAAAATGCGATATTTTCAATATTTATCCAGTAAATAAACAATTTAGCTTACGAAAAAACAAAAGCTGCTGATTTCCATTCAAGAAATGAAAACCAGCAGCTCAAAAAATACAATTATAAAATTATTCTTCTGTATATCTTTCAATAGTCTGGGCACGGTCAGGACCTACAGAAACAATCTTGATAGGAGTACCAAGCTGTTCTTCCAGGAATGAGATATAAGCATTGAATTCTTCTGGGAATTCATCTTCACTTGTCATCTTAGTCATATCTGTTTTCCATCCCGGCATTTCAACATATACAGGTTCTACACCTTCGTTAATATCGTATGGGAAGTAATCTATTTCCTCACCGTTCACCTTATAAGCAACGCAGGCCTTTATTGTTTCGAAACCGTCAAGAACATCACTCTTCATAAGAATAAGCTGAGTGACACCATTAACCATAATTGAGTAACGCAAAGCTACAAGGTCAACCCATCCGCAACGACGCTCGCGACCAGTAACAGCACCATACTCATGACCTAGGTCACGAATTTTCTTACCTGTCTCATCGAAAAGTTCTGTTGGGAAAGGACCAGAACCTACACGTGTGCAGTAAGCCTTCATAATACCGTAAACTTCACCAATTTTGTTAGGACCAAGTCCAAGACCTGTACAAGCACCTGCACAAATAGTATTAGAAGACGTAACAAATGGATAAGAACCGAAATCAACATCAAGCATAGTTCCCTGAGCTCCCTCACAAAGAATGCTCTTTCCTTCTTTAAGAAGATTATTTATTTCGTGCTCGCTGTCCACCAGATTGAACTGACGAAGATATTCAATTCCCTCCATCCACTGTTTTTCCAATTCAGTGATGTCGTATTCATAATTAAGACTATTCAAAATCTGTTCGTGACGAGCTTTTGCTGCAGCATATTTAGCCTCGAAGTTATTCAGGATATCTCCTACACGCAAACCGTTACGACTAATCTTGTCTGTATAAGTAGGACCGATACCCTTGCCTGTAGTACCAACTTTTGATGCACCTTTTGCAGCTTCGTATGCAGCATCAAGGATACGGTGTGTAGGCAATATAAGATGTGCTTTCTTAGAAATGTGCAAACGTTCCTTTAAAGGATGTCCACTAGCTTCAAGAGCCTCAGCCTCTGCTTTGAACAATGCCGGATCAAGTACTACACCATTACCGATAATATTTACTTTGTCGCCCTGGAAAATACCTGACGGTATAGAACGGAGAACATATTTCTGTCCTTCAAATTCCAGAGTATGACCTGCGTTTGGACCACCCTGAAAACGCGCAACTACATCATAACGTGGAGTCAAAACATCGACAACTTTACCTTTTCCTTCGTCGCCCCACTGTAAACCTAACAAGACATCTACTTTCATGATAGTTATATTTAAAAATAGTTTTTATTTATTCTTTTTTCGTTTTGCCACACACTTATTGCATAATCCGTATATATATAGCGAATAATGTGTAGCTTGGAAACCTTTCAATTTACTTTGCACTATGGCCTGTTTCAAATTCTCATCTTCAAATTCAGATACTTTTCCACACACAGTACATATCATATGATGATGAATTTCATTATTGTACGACCGTTCATACTGAGAAGTGTTTCCGAATTGATGTTTGATTACCAGACCGGCATCTATAAGGAGAATAATGGTATTATACAAAGTGGCACGGCTAACACGGAATTTTTCCTTTTCTTCCATGTACTGAAGAAGACTCTCAATATTGAAATGCCCCTTAATAGAATATATAGAATCTAGTATAGCATATCGCTCGGGCGTCTTACGATGTCCGTTCTTTTGAAGATACTCAGTGAGTACCTGTTTTACTGTATCTTTTATTCTATCTGCCATTAAAAAATATCTTCAGCCGTCAAAGTTAATATATTTTACTCAATCCAAGAAAACTAAACGCAATATTCTATATCATATTTTATTTCGTCTATATAAAGCTTTAACTCCGGATTGGCAGATTTACTTAAAAGCCCCAACTGTCTGCTTATCTTTTTTGCATTTTCCTTAGACTGTGCAGCAAATTTCTTCAAGGCAGTAGTTGCTGCCTTCTTTACCATAGGTTCATCACCTTCAATTTCAGTAAAAGCCTGATCCATAAACTCAGCCTCAGCACGCTCATTCAGTTTCATTCCTTTCATAAACAAACGAGTAATCAGCATGTAGCCACAGAACTGGAAATACACACGTTCGTCGGCAATCCATCTGAAAACCACTTCAGAAGCATAATCAGTATTCTGCAAAAGATTCATGACTGTATATTCGGCCAGTTCAGGATACTTCATATCCTCAATCCATATTTCGGCTATTTCTTTACAGAAAGAATCCGATGGCTGTAACAATGTGGCCATAATTTTACATTCGCGGATATTTTCTTTCCATAAAGCCTGGGCCAAATCATGACTTTTCTCGTATCCGGCAGCTATCTCCTTGATACGTGAATATTCTATTCCGAAATTCAGCTTGTAATCCATCCCTTTTTCGCGCATACTCTGCGAAATGACACCGTTCATAAACAGGCGGAATTTCGATTTTATGTCTTTTATTGTTTCTTGTACGTCGTTCATGTTATTAAATCAAAGATTAGAATAGTCACGACTATAACGAAGCATCTGTTCTGTGTATCCTTCGCTATAATCCACTTTTATATCAGTAATATTATTTTCATCGTCTGTAACTACACTATACACAGGATTTATAAATCCCTTATATGGTGCCAAATTGAGGGCCTTGTATCTCTCAAGAATTTCAGAATGCAAAGCCGTATTAACTTTTACTGCATACTTTTCAATCAATGCACGTGCAGTTTCATAATCACCTTCACTCTTTATTCTCTGAATCTCAGCAAGTAATTGTCCAAACAGGGAACGTAACTTTTCATAATCGTTTATCACGACATAAGTCTTTTCATCTTTCACAACAAGCTGCACCACTCCATCTTCTGCTCCATGTTCCAAAGCCCATGCAGCTATAAGTTGACGATTACGCATATGTGATTCTTCAATACAGCATCCAGGTTCAATTCTTACAAGCTGTGTAAGCAACCCGTTCATCATATATGAATAGTATTCAGCCTTATAAGCCTCACTGTCCGGTGTAAGTCCGAGCTCTACCATCTTTAAATCCGGTATGTAATATAGTCCGAACAAATCGGCACGTGCTTCCTCGATAGTAGCACCATAAGCTTTTAAAGCATCTGGATCAACTCCTGGAAGCAATTTACCGGAGCCATGACCAAGACATTCATGAAGGTCTGTATGTAAATCACCTGTAATATCTGCATATTTATCAAGGAGTTCTTTTTCATATTCACCGTAAACGAACTCGTCTCTGAAACCATTTCCCTTAGCAGCCTTATTGTATGCATCAGTCAAGTTGCCTATAGTTACCGATTTGGAACCATGTATACTGCGAATCCAATTTGAATTAGGAAGGTTGATACCTATAGCACTGGCCGGATAGAGGTCACCGGCAAGTATTGCAGCTGTAATAACCTTTGCTGAAACTCCCTTTACCTCAGACTTCTTGAATTGTGAAGAAACTGGAGAGTGGTCTTCAAACCATTGCGCATTACTACTCAAAACTTCTGTACGGTGAGTAGCTTCCAAATCCTTAAAATTTACAATAGATTCCCAACTGGCTTTCAGACCAAGAGGATCCCCATAACTTTCAATAAATCCATTTACAAAATCTACATGTGATTCAGTATCCTTAAGCCAACAAATGGAATACTCATCAAAAATTTTCAAATCTCCAGTACGGTAAAATTCAATAAGCAAGGCAATAACCTCCTTCTGTTTTGAATTTTCTGCCACGTTCATAGCCTTTTCAAGCCAATATACTATCTTACTGATGGCATTGCCATATTCACCGTCAAGCTTCCATACAATTTCAGTTATCTCACCATTTTTCTTTTCCAGACGGCTATTCATGCCATACATTACCGGAGTTTCATCTTCAGATGATTTCATTGCTGAATAAAAGTTCTCTGCTTCCTGTTGAGTGACACCGACATAATAATTGGATGCAGAAGTAAGTAACAAATCTTCACCATCAGCCTGATTCACACGTTTTGGCATTATTTCCGGATCAAATATTACCGGAAACAGTTTATTACATAACCCTGCAACGGTTTCGCCCTCAGATAAAGGCAGCATAGACTTATCCAAAGACATGACGGCATTAAGTAAAAAATCAACAGTAAAACCTGGCAAGAACTTATCTGTGGAATAATGATGATGTATTCCACTGGAAAACCATACTCGTTTAAGATAAACCTCAAATGCCTGAAACTCTGCATCTGTACGGTCGCCTTCATAACCGATATATACAGCTTCAAGCATACGACGTATTTTCAAATTGTATTTTCCATTTTGGTCAAACAATATATCTCGTCCATGCAATGCAGCTTCCGAAAGATAATATATAAGTTCTTTCTGTTTCAGTGTTAACGAATCAAAGCCTTTTACTTTATATCTTAGAATCTGTAAATCTGCAAACTTATCTACAGAGTAAGCAAAATTGTCATCAGATGTTTTCATGTTTTTTTCTGTATTCACTTGGAGTAATACCTACAATTCTATAAAAAGCAGCATAGAAAGACTGGCGGTTTGCAAATCCGGACATAGCACTTATTTCTTCAATATTTTTACCGGCATATTTTTTATTGGCAAGCATATGTTTTGCATCCCTTATTCTATATTCATTAAGTAAGCACGAAAAATTCATTTTAAATTTGGAATTAACCACTGCAGAAAGGTATCTGGTATTTGTCTTCAGCATTTTTGCCAAATCACTTGCCGAAAAATTTGGCTGTTTATATCTTTTTTGCGTAACAACCAATTCATATATTTTATCGTATAGTTCGTCTGCCAGTTCTGTCCTGATAAGTTCCCTATATGGGGCTATTTTAATTTTCTTTTCTCTGAGATTATATGGCATCTTTACCTGTACTTCATTTTCATTATTGATCATTTCATGATTATTTTCCATTTGTGCTTCTTTGTTTTAGTCTTTGTTTACTATTTTCATAATACAAATTTGTAAGTTTTTTTTCAGACCGCAAAATCTTTGTTAATATTTTTTCTGTCTTTTAAAGCTCGTATATTATCTTTGTACCCACACAAACCAACATAAAGAAATGCTTAACATCCTAAAAACTTATTTCGGATATACCGATTTTCGTCCTCAACAGAAAGAAATAATTACAAATACAATAAATAAAAAAGACACGCTAGTATTAATACCTACAGGCGGAGGCAAGTCTCTATGTTATCAGATTCCGGCACTTATGATGGAAGGTACAGCTATAGTAGTTTCACCTTTAATATCATTAATGAAAGATCAGGTTGAAGCATTACAAGCCAATGGTATAGCTGCGCGAGCATTGAACAGCGTAAATACAGATACAGAAAATACTACTGTACGAATAGAATGTCAACAGGGAAAAGTTAAACTTCTGTATATATCTCCTGAAAGAATTTTATCTGAGGTAAACTACTTATTAAGAGATATAAAAATTTCTCTTTTTGCTATAGATGAAGCACATTGCATTTCGCAATGGGGACATGACTTTCGTCCTGAATATACACAACTGGATATACTAAGAAAACAGTTCCCTACCATACCGATAATTGCACTAACGGCCACAGCAGACAAGATAACACGGCAGGATATAATCAAGCAACTGAGAATGGATAACCCCAAAGTTTTCATCTCATCATTCGACCGTCCAAACATAAGTCTAGATGTAAAGAAAGGCTATCAACAAAAAGAAAAAATAAGAATTATAAAAAGATTTATAGAGAAACATGGAAATGAAAGCGGAATAATATATTGCATGAGCAGGAAAACTGCAGAAAAAGTTTCAGAACTACTTTCCGACGAAGGTTTCGATACAGCCGTATATCATGCAGGGTTATCAAATATAGAACGTGAAAAAGCACAAGACGATTTTATAAACGATCGTATACAAATAGTATGCGCAACCGTAGCTTTCGGTATGGGAATAGACAAATCAAATGTAAGGTGGGTTATTCATTATAATTTGCCCAAAAGCATAGAAAGTTTCTATCAGGAAATAGGTCGTGCCGGAAGAGATGGTTTGAAAAGTGATACTATCTTGTTTTATTCAATTGGCGACATGATTCAACTGACAAAAT